>JACCDR010790799.1_pt1 | contig 70851 bp, 85 predicted proteins | sample 7446431 | NCBI WGS metagenome assembly JACCDR01 (sample SAMN15323443, study PRJNA562643) | freshwater metagenome | isolation source: river surface water | place: USA:Blue River Watershed | collected 2017-08-17 | reverse complement strand
TTGAAGAACGTATCATGGATGTTTTTCAACCTGCTACAGGGGATTGTATGGACTTCCTGATTCACGAAGCTGAACCCTTTATTCATTTAGATCGTGCGCGAATTGAAGTGCGCGATTTAGAACGTGCGTTTGCTATCTGGTACGAAGTGTTATACGGAAAACAAGATCCTTCGGGTGCTGTGTTGTTAATGTCCAAAGTGTTAAATCGTCTTAGCACCTACTTTTTCAACCTCATTCGTTATGAAAGTTTTAAACGCGGTATTAATGAAAATACTTGGGCAGGTAAAGTAGAATCTTTCTAATTCTCGTATCGAAAATTGTATTAAGATAGATGGTATGAATCGTCTATCTTTCTTTTTATGAAATCGCGCAAAGTATCGTTTTTTATTGGTGCAACTAGTGTTGCGGTAGTTCTCGTAATTACGGGTTTTACAACCTCTCTTGCTGATGTATCTACAACGCAAAGTAAAATACGCATCTGTAAAAACGAAACTTGTTTGCGCACTTCAGAACTTGTGAATCCTCAAGATTACGCGAATGAATCTGTTTTATTAAACCACCAAAAACAAGAAGAAAAAACGTCTGATACAAGTTTGGTAGATATTTTTACATTAATTGTAATGGGTGCTGTACCGATTACTGGTTTTCTTTGGTGGTTAGTAAACAACCAACAAGAACAAAAAATCACTGAATTTTCGTTGAAACAAGAATCTGCGCAAAAAGAATTGTTGGATATCTTGTTAGAAAAACAAGAAGAAAACGTTAAACATTTTAGTGGTGAGTTGAAAGAGTTAATTATAAAGTTGGATTCTATTGGTCGTGCAATTAGCGATGTTAAGTTGGAATACGTTGAAAAAACTTACCAACAAGATTTACATGTTTTACAAATTGAAAACAACATACAATCTCTTACAAAAAAAGTAACAAACGTTGAAAACTATCTAAACAAACGTGATGATTTTCATATTCGCGATTAAACAACATCTTGCGCTAGTATTGTTGATATAATTTCGCGCAAAATATATGAAGATTGTTACGTCTACAAATATCCTGTTAGAGCAAAATATAATTGCCATTTACACAAACGTTGAAAAGTTTATTGAAGCAGTAGAAAGTTGTGAGGGAGACGGTCTTTTACGTTTTAATCAAAAAGATAAAACGTTGTTAAACAATATTTTGTATGTAGATAACGACGATAATGACTGCACGTTTTTTGGTTTTTTCTACAGTGTCGATCCATTCGATGTAGATATGGATGTGGAATGGACAGTGTTAACGAGTCGTGAAGAATACGAAACGGTGTTAAGCGCGATAAACAATGATGATTTATTCATGATGGTGCGCAATAACGATCTCTTCAAACATGGTGATCATAATATCTCAACCGTTGGTTCTACTGGTTTAGAAAATCTTACTTACGCGGAAGATGAGCCGGATGAATACGATGAAGATGATTTAGAATTAGATGAGGATATGTTTGGTGATTACTTGGACACAATGAACGATGAAGAAACAGACCTTTGTTAATATGATTAACTCCGCATTGTTCATCCTTATCAAACACCGTGATAAAGATGGGTTGCTTTCTTTTCATGGTGATTTGGCGCAAAATGTTACAAATGCGCAAGAATACGAATTTTACATAAATAACTTTTTCAAAACAAAAAATAAAGAACTTACTGACCGAGATTACGAATTTTATGAAACTGCCGCAAATAATCTCATTGCGGATATGAATGAAGAAAAGGAAGAAAACAATTTAGAAACAAATACAAAAATTAACGACGATGAACATTTGCGCAAAATTAAAAAAGGTGTCAGATTGCTTGAAAAACTTAACTGGAAGTTAGGTGTAGATTATTCTTTCAAAGATGGTGATTTTTTTATGTCGGCAAAAAACAAAAAAAAGTTGCGCGAAATCTTACAAAAATAACGCACAACCTTTTTCAATCTAAGAGTTGACTCGTGCTAATCCAATATTTGTCGCAAAATCGTCAAAGTCAATGGTGATGCTACTTAAGGTTTGTGGTGAACCAGCACTGTAAGCAACTTCGTCATATCCATTACCGTTGCTATCAGTAGCGAGACTACCATCAAATCGTGCAACAGAGAAGTCAAAACGTACACCAGAAGCACTTACTACAGGTTTAACCCGTAAGATACAAGCAGTAGCGTCTAGGGTTAGAGTTGCTGTGCCAGTAGTTTCTGTTTGGGTTTGTAAAGCGTTGGTGCTTACGGTAAGGGTTGTAGGACTCGGTTTTGCAGTTACGTAGGTTCCAGAAGCAAAGTCTGAAGTAGTTCCAGCAGTAACAAGCACAGAACCAACTTTTACTTTTGCAAGTTCTACAGCAAGACCTGTTACAGTAGGTGAACCACTATTGAAAGAGATATCGGTAAGAGTTACAGGAGTACCTGAGATGTTATCAAAACAAAGAGGAATTTCAAAGTTATCAGCATTTTCGATAACTGCTTTAGCGATAATGTTGGTTTCTACCGGAACAGTACCAACAAGTTTGGGTCGATTAACGTTTAATGGGATAGGCATATTGATGTAATTTACTCATGAGTCATCGTATCCATTTTAGTACATATAAGCAAAAGTATGAGTTCTTGTCCTAGTCAATCTAATTCGCCATTTGCACCTTGGAATCAAGAAGAAGCACCTTTAGCCTTTCTCGATAAAGATGGTAATCTATTTGAAAAATACGATGAGTATTTGTTTCCAATTTACGGTGACGATTTACACGATTTAATTTTGGAACAATTAGATCCAAACTGTTTTATTTACAGTTTAGAGTGGTTAAATAATAAACTTTTTGTGAAGTATGGTGTTGAATTTAATAGCAACACTGTAATTGTTGAAGATTTAGTAAACAAACATCAATTAATTAATTCTTTTGCGAAAAACTATGAATAACCAGTTGATAATTGACAAGTTTAAAAAAGAAAAGTTTGTGTGGTCAATTAAAGGAAATACACTACGTGAGTTTGATTGGACAATTGATGTTTATGCGCAATCTGAAAACGTGTTGAAAAAGTTTGCTGAATGGTGTGAAAAGAATTTATACAATTTAACAAAGACTCGACCAGCTTTGACTTACAATTATTCAAAACCTGTTTTTGCAGTTGTTACCAAAAGTGTCGGTAATCGTTTTATACATGGTGAAGAAATGATTGAACCTGCGCAATTAACAAATATTATAATCACAACTAATTACGCGCAAATTTGTGAGATTGTAAATAAACTTGAGGAATTAAATAATGCGTAAAAAGTTGACAAAACAAACTTTACAACAATTAATCGATGTTGGTGAACTAATTCCTATTAATGAAAATCCGCTAGTTGCGGGTAAAATAGTTTACGACAAAAACGCATTTGTACAAACAAGTTGGGTTATTTACGAGGAAAAATGATACATGTAATTTCATCGTGTAGTGATTGTTTATTTTATAAAAGACCGTATTGTGATTTAACCTGTGAAGACGTTATATTCTGGTTTTCTACAGATAGTTATCCTGATACATGTCCGTTGTTACGTATGACCATTGAAGTAAAGCTGGTAGAAAAGTATGAAAACAATTAATTTAAAAGACGAGCAAGTAGAACTTTTACTCGATTTAATCAACGAAACAATAGAAAGAATTTACATACAATTTGAAAACTTACAAACAGAAGACGCTGAAGATAAACTTTCAACTTATTCAGATGAAATTATAGAGTTTTATTATGATGTTGAAGCTCAGTTAAATAAAGAAGACGACGAAATAGGTTGTATCAGATCCCAAATCGCAACCATATCTTCATTTTTAGACAATGCGAAAAAAGAGGGTGATGTTATCGGAGTCAACCACTATGAACATTTACTAAACGAACTTAATGGTAAATACTATGCGAAAATTAACGCTTAAAACAATTCAGGTACTTCAACTTTACTAATCACTCCGGCGTAATGTTCCCAAATGGTCTTTATGCCGGTTTTACTACCATGCGTCAAACTTGCGCATTTCACAACGTCTTTTGTTTGTTCTAAGAAATGCGTAATAAACGTATGTCGCGTATTGTAAGGTTTACGATACTCAATACCACATTCTTTCAAACACTTTACCCAATAACGATTGCGAAAGTTTTTGTCATCAATGCAATGTTCGTGAAATGTAAAAACTAAATCGTCACTTGCTTCTTTTTTCAAACTTGTAAGAAAATTACGCAAAGTTGTGTTTATTGGAAATTTACGCAGTATGTTTTTCTTTGTTGTTTTTATGACACGGTTTGAAGAATTATTATTGTTTCGCGCTAAAGTTTCGTAAAAAAACACAATACCATTTTCAAAATCTATATGTTTCCAACGTAAACCAATTGCTTCACTTGTGCGACAACCTGTTGAAAACAAAAAATACACGTAGTTGTAGTAATCCATATTGTTTGTTTTAAACCATGCAAGAATCTTATTTACTTCTTCTTTTGAAAAAGGTTTAGGTAAAGGTTTAACGTTTCTTTCTATGCGCACTTCGCGGAAAATATCGTCAATTGTGCGCAACGTATCAAAATATCGCGCAATACTTACACCGGATAATTTACGCTCATCTTTCAACCATTCTGCAAAGTTTTGCACATCTTTTTTTGTACAAAGTTTTTTACCATAATTGAGCAAATGCGACAGTATATTTTTTTCAACCACTTTATTAGAATCGCGCAGTTCGACGATACATTTTTTGCGCACATCTATTACTTCTTTTTCTTCAAACTTTTCTACGTGTTTTATCTCTTCAACAATCTTTTTATTAATTGTTTTGTGTATCGCAGCAGGGTTATATTTAAGTGTTAATTCAGCGTTATTTGTAGGTGTAAAAACACCATTAGTTATGTCGCGTTTAATTCGGTCACAAATGTTTTGTGCAAAATCGTAAGCAATTTTGTCATCGTACCTTCCCAAATTGGTAAGTGTAAAATGTGTTCCGTTGTATTTGAAGCGGATTCTCAACAAACCGTTGTTGTTGTTGGGATGTTTAGGTGCAACCATGACTAATGAAAACTGTTTAGTCAGTTTTGATGTGTGTGCAGCAATTATACCCGATTCACACCAGGAAAGAGCAAGACGTAGAACTCAGATGGGTAGAGGACTTCGTTGATGATGTAAAACATTTGTACTAGAAGTGGACGTAACTGGATTCGAACCAGTGACCCCATCGATGTCAACGATTGTTTTACAACGAGTGAAAAGCTTTTGCTGTATGTGATTTGCGCAAAAATGACTAAGGAAATGACTACGTGATTCTCAATAAGGTTGAAAGAGGTGTATCGTATTTGTACCGTTATGACATCTCGTACATTAACTTGATTTTGTGTAATTTGCACAACTCGTAACAGTCCTTGATGTTGCTTGGTAGATCTCCAAAAAGATACAGCACCAACTCGTGATTGGGATAAAACTTGCTATAACTTAATAACTGCCCCAAAGCGTGTTTGAAATCTTTCGCTCGTTTAGCCTCGTAAAGCTGTGTATCCGTGAGCAAATCGATAAAACCCACTGGTGTATGAACCTCTCTTTCACCACCAAACATTTTCTGCATACGTTGCTGAATCTCTTTCTCATGCACCACTTCATCCGTAGCAATCTCATCCAGTAATTCGCGCAATACCTCCACAGAAACGGTGATATTACGCTGTTTGAACAAGAAAGCGACTAAAGACTTTACCGACTGGTATGGCGCACCATTTACAGCATATTTACCGCTTTTGCGATGTACGGTTTTGAAGATATTCAATTCGCGCAAATCGTCTTTGGACATCATTAAAACTGTTGAAGATAAAGCATTGCAATCGCAAAAATCACACTAATCATTGCGATAAAAAAAAGTAAATCAACCATAGCAGAAGAGATTATTACGATAAAAACTGCAAAAATAAAAAGTAAGTCGTACATTAAGAACCCAAGTAATATCCGGTACTTAAAACGTCATCGATCAATTTGCGCAATTTTTCCTGTGCGTTTAATGTTTCTTTTTCAGACCAAGGATCTTCTACCATTTCTTCTTTAGTTTTCATCACTTGTCCACGACAACCTAGTTCTTGTATCCAATTATGTAAAGCGTTGAGTGTGGGAATATATCGTACAAATTCAAGATTGTTATCCAACAGTTGAAAAAACATATCTTGTTCTTTCGCGTTTAAAGTAATCGTATTTTCCGCAATTTGTATTTTGATCATATTGGTTGAAAAACTTTACCACATTATTGTATCAACTATAATATAGAATATGTTGTTTTAAGTTTTAAATATGAACACTTTTCTGCTGTTAGATGGTCTTTACTTTTTTATTGGAACCCTTGTTGCTGGTGATTATATTTTGCGGTTATACTTCTTCAATCGTAAAACTGGTGCAAAATGGTCTGAATACGATGGATTGTTACGACAATTTTTGGATATGTCCACATTGTGGCCAAAATACATGTGGTTAAATATCAAAGCACACTACGATCCCAAAGACGTATGAGTTTTATATTTGGTTTTATTTGCGCAACTTTCTTTTACGTCGTCACACGGGTTGTAACAAAAGGTTTTACCGAAAAAGTTGCAACTTATTACGGTGAGAAGATTGTTAGAGTATTAAACTTACGTGGTAACTTTTTGCGCAAAAAGGTTGAAGAAAGTATTACGCAAATTGATGATGTTTTGCTCACACAACCTTTGAATGTTCTCGCAAAAATTGATAATATTGTAAATAAGTCTTCTAATGATAAAGTTTATACCGATTTGTTAGACCAGACTTTTAAACTTTCTGTACTTTTGAAAAAATATAATGCAAATATTGAACTATAAATTGGGTGTTTATGCTAGTGTTGTTGGTATTGCTCATTTAATCGCTGGTTTTCAGTTGGGTGCGTTTTACCATAATCAAGCAGGGAGTATGTTGGACAAAGTTATTTTGCGCGTAATTGATTCGCTTTACTACGTGAAGGATTTGTTTTAATGTTGGAAATTAGCGCATTTATTTTGTTGATCTACACACTTTTCTTTGTAAACGTTGTTGTAGTTAACAAAATGTTTGAAAAGAAAGATAAATAAAAAGTTTTACACACATTGTTTGTGTGTTTTTTTTTGTTTAAACTGGTTTACTCCAAAGTTGTCCTTCTTGTTGTCGTCGAGCACGTAATCCTTTTTCAACATTACTACCAGGATTTACATACAACATTAACGTACGTGGAATTTGCACCCACTCTTTATTTTTCAAATTTCTAGTAATTGTTTTGAAAGGTTCATCCCCATTGGGTAGTTTTAAATCATAAAAGTTTTGACCAAGGTTGTAAGCAAAACTGAGGATTGCACTACGCTGATTGTTGTTCATTTCAAACCAATGAGGAATTTTGCGCAATTTGGGTAAAAACTCTTCCGCAACTTGAATCTGTAACAAGTCTTCTGCGTGTTGTTTTGTAATCTTTTGACCAAGTATCCATTCTTTACCATCTAAAGTACGTGTAGATCCATAACCCACAGTGTAAGGTTTACCTTTTGTGTGTGGATCTGGATACACCGCAAGTCGTAACTTCTCCCAATACCTAATGATTTTGAAACCTTCTTCAAGATTTTCATGTTCAGGAGGTTCGATACTGCAACCATTTTCACCACATTGATTGATTACCTCAACCACTTCAGAATCACTCGGTTGTGTCAGTTCGTGCCAAGTACGAGCACCTACTACACCATCGATGGTAAGAGACTTTTTTTCTTGAAACTCACACACCGCTTCAAGAGTTTTGTTTGAAAAGTTATTATCTTTTGCGTAGAGAGGATCGAGAACTCCCCACCAAACAAGACGTTGATTAAGTTCCGTGATTTGTTTTTTGTATTTTGCTTCGCCGTTTTTGGGATCGTCGAATCGTAAAGTTAGTTTGCGCATTTTCTTTTATTAATACTTTTACATCAATGATAACAAAAACTGGTCATGGACTTAAACCCATAGATACAAACACTTTCAGAGTTTTTAACCGTATTTGGTCATGGGTTTATTTTGCTATGACACTTTAAGAATTGTCACATCTCTCACAACACCTCTTGTGTCAGTTGTTAGAATGGACGAGTTCACAATACAGAAAGTAAATGAAAAAGCAACTAGCTGTTTTAGTGAAAAAAGATGTGTATGAAAAATTACAACAACTTGCAAAAACTGAAGAAAAAAGTTTAGCAGAATTGTTGCGAGAAATCATATACAGTTACGTCTACGAGTTAGAAAACACAAGAGGTGAAGATGTTAATTAAACAGTGGAATGAAAAACAAATTCGTTGGCGCGAAGATGGTTACGGTTGTCTCACCGATATGGCGAAAGCAACAGGTAAACAAGTAGGTGATTGGTTGCGATTAAAGTCTACAAACGCCTTTCTAAGTGCGTTTTCAGAGTCTACGGGAATTACCGTTGGGTCGTTAGTTCTAATAAATGAGTCAGAAGGTAGTAATTCAGATCGTGGTACATGGGCAGACCGTCGCATTTGTATTGAATTTGCTCGTTGGTGTAATCCTAAATTTGCGGTGCAAGTCATACTCTGGATTGATGAAATAATGACGAAAGGTTATGTCGATATTCGTAATCTATCTGCAACCGAAATTATTCTCGCGCAAGCACAGAGTTTATTCGATTTAGAACGTAAACAAAAACAAAATGATCAAGAAATTATTCGTTTACAAATTGAACACATGGATGCTCAATTGGCTTTAAACGAAGTCATTGAACGTAACACACAAATTGAAACACAATTAGGGGAAGTTATTGACCGTAGTAACGCTATTGATGCGGAATTACAGCGTATAACCAGTCCTGATGGTGATTATTTTTCAATCTTGGGTTACGCCAACTATCGTAATTTACGTCCTGTTTCTCGTACAGAAGCTGCTGTTTTAGGTCGTGAAGCAAGTCGTATTTGTCGTGAACGTGGTGTTCCGGTGCAAAAAATAAAAGATGTTCGTTTTGGTAAAGTTGGTTCTTATCCTGAAACTGTTTTAGACGAACTCTTTGCTGAAAACGACGACAATTAACATTTACATAATCAGGAGTCCTTATACCGGACTCCTTTTGAGTGGTATAAATATGATCAAAAACATTGGTGAAACAGCATACCCGTCAAACAACACACTGATTTTTGGCGAAACACAACGTACATGGACTATTGATGAACAAGGAAATCTTTCTGTTAACAAAATTACCGATAAAAATATACAGGACGTTTTTCATGTTTTCATTGCCGAACATTATGCGGGTAACTGTGTTGGTGAAACCATGGTATGGAAGCACGAGTTTCCTGGGTCTTTCGCGTTAGCTGTAGCTCGATTGTTAACCTATGATTACGAAATATCATCTGATGACTGGGAACCATCTAAATACAAATAAACATTTCGTAACAACAACACACGTTTAATTGCGTAATTTACAAAAATTGAGGATAAATCGTTTATGTCAGGTGGTCATTTTAATAATTGTGGATATGTTTACCATCGTGTTGAAGAATTTGCTGAAGAATTGAAAGACGCAATTATAAAAAACGAACGAAACTATTCACCAAAAACAATTTATATTTTGAATCAGATATTAGACCGTATTGAAGAAACCCACAAACTTATGAAAGTTGTTGATTATTTATTTTCAGACGATTTAAGTGAAGAAACTTTTCAAACCGTGAAAGATAAATAAATTTGCTAAAATAAAACTCACAAAACCCGCTAAGCCTCTGATACACGCTCAAATAAGCGGGTTACTCATTATTGGTGGTAAATGTTTGTAAAAGTTTTTATCGACGAAGTAGTAGATGATCCTGAAAAAGATTATGTTTATGTTCGTTTGCGCAAAATACTAAAACCAAACTGTGAAGAAAAAACCAGCGTAAGTTTTACAAAAACAGTAGATGTGAGAAGTTTCGACAAAAAGATTACAAAATTAGAACTGGTCGAAAAAGGATTAACAGAATTAAACAAAACGTTTGAAAAAGATTTACATGTTGTTTTAGATGTAAATAAAGGTATAGTTTATTGCGGATAATTTGCGCTACCTTGTTCTTCAGGATTCTGCTCCGCAGTCATTTCTTGTTGTCCTTGCATCGCTACTTTCTGTTGCAAACTTTGAATCTTTGCTTCCAATTCTTTTTGTTGCGCTAACGTAGTCACATCAATTTTCGGCAACCCCAACTTTTCACGCAAACTGTTCAGCGCATCATAGTCCTGGTTGCTCAAAATACCCATACCCATTGCTTGAATCAAACTACCCAATAACTGCTGATTCTTTTGCTCATTCATTTCGTCATACACATCCCAATCACCCAACGATTCCACAGCATTGCGACCATAGTTGAGGTAAATCAACGGTCTTACCACTTTTTCAATCAATTGGTCTTTCAACCGTAAAACAAATGTCATGATGCTCGCATCCAACATCGATAGCTGGTTGGTCGAAATCATACCATTACCAAAAGGGTTTGTAGGTGCGCTGAAAGCAGTATCGGGTACTTGGAAACAACGCATAATTTGTTGGTCGATGAGATTGATTGCTAAGTTCCAAAACTGTTCACCACCGTTAATATTTAATGTTCCTACTTCGTTATTTGTATCCGTTACCAACACACCAAAGTTTTCTACGGTTTTCAACTGTTGCATCAATTGGTAAGACGATTTCACTTCGATTTCTTTTTGCGTTTGGGGATCGATACGAGGTCTACCAGTTTTAGGATCGAGTAGTAACGTGCTCTTGTTACTGTCTGTTTTACCCAGAATGATACCTGTTGCAAGACGACGTGAAGTAATCGCCATGTTTGCCCAAATCAGTTGTTTAAGACGTATCAGCGCATAAGCTTGCATAATTTTCGGCGAACCAAACATTAATTTTGCGCCAAACCCAGTAGGAGTACCGTTCGTAACGTGAACCACTTTCCACATGGGGATGTATTTATCGTGTCCTGAGTCGTTGTATTTGATTTTTGTAACACGACCATAACTTGCGATTGCTTTTGTTTTAACGGGATTTAAAACATGAAATCCGCGCAACCATATCTTTTTCAACCGTTTACGAAATCTAACTTCAGCACTTGCAAAACCGAGCAAATCAGCACTGCTCATGCTGCTGACAAATGTGGGGATATTATCTTCCATTAGTTCAAAGTTTTGACGTATAAACTTTTCAACCTCTTGATTTCCTTTATTCACGTAAGGACGATTCATGAGTTGGATTGCGCGACTTGCAATAATATTTCCACACGCAACAGCAATAGGATCAGACTCAAAGGTTTCGATCAATTTTGAAAGAGGCACTTTTGTAGGTACGATTAGTTCTTGATTGATGAGATTACAATACTCACCCAACTGAGATGAAATTGTTGCAAACGGAGTATAATCTGACATAGCGATGTAATATACTTTTTTTCAATATCTTTACTTAGTTTAACGTTCAATTGTATGTCTTATACAAATCAGCAAATCGCGCAACTAATCGCGCAGAATTTAGCAAAAAATAAACAACCAATTTTCCAAAAAGGAACTACGACAAGTACGGGTATAAATCGCGAAATCAACGTGAGTGTTGGTGGTAAAGTTGTGAGAGCGTTGGGGTGGAATGTAGATACACCTGGGGAAGTGAATGTTTTTTGGGATGCACAGAATAAGCGGTATATAGCGTGGAAAGAAGAAACGCGCAGTTTGAAGAGAAAAGTTGTGTTGGCGAAACGTAAGGTTAGACCTGATGATAAAAAGATTACGATTTTGTACAATTTTGTTGTTGCGCAAAATGGTGGTTTGTTAGAAGGTTTCGCGCGAGATAAAAACTTATCAATAGAAGATATTGATGTAACCAATTATGAAGTTATTGGTGTTACAAATACAGGAAATAGTTTCACAATTATTTTAAAAAACCAAAATGATTATTTTTTTATAGACACCGATAAAACACAAACGTTACTTCAAATATCGCCGTCTAATTTTGATTCAGGTGTAATTCCTGCTTTTTACTACTACGGTTCTGAATTACTTCGCAGTACACTCGACTACAGAGACGATAGATTTACTGGTGGCTATTTACTGAACGGGGTTTTTAATATAACCGCAACACCAGCAACCTACCCAAACAGCAATTACTACATTGATGACACTAATTTTTATTCCTCAGAAGTCAGTTACACCACGTTAACCGTCACCACAGGGGCAATTGACACTCTATTCTACTTTGAAAAAGCTATTCGTTTTACAACAGGCAATGACATCACGATATTTAACTCAGAATCACTGTACATGAAAGGAATCGTTTTAGGTAGCAGTGACACAGGCAGCCTAGGGATTGCTGTCAATGTTAATGTTTACGAAGCTGTAGGGACAGGGGAAGCTGCCCAATGGAATCTTTTCTATACCATTTCTCCCCCGCAAGATTACGACACGTCGATTCATTACTCCAACAGCATATTGTTTAATCCTTACCACCTAGCTTTGCATCAGTTTCTTCTTTATAACCCGGAAACCCCCACGCTACCCTTTGTGCCAACTAACTGGAAAGACATAGATCTTGTTAAGTACGCAGGCTTTCAGGATGAAGGCGAATATACTGCACCTGTTATAGTCGCAGGAAATATTAGTGTAAGTCCTGGGGACACAATTGAGGCATTTAAAGCTAGAAACTCGTCATGGGATTCTATCGACGGAGTAAACGTGTCTACTGCATCAGAAATTGTAGCTGTAAATAAGTCACAAAACGAAGATACGCCAAATAATAAAACGACCATTACTATATCTATCAATAGCAATTATACGGCTACGAATAATATCACTGGGTTGTACCTAGATGAAGTACCAAGTCCTGATGTATTTTTCTGGAATGTTGCATTAACTGAAACCATTAATAGAGTAAAAAGTATTACAAGAATAGATAGCGTCACCATACCATTAAAAGACGCGAAAGTTTTACCTCTGTCCGACCTGTACATAGGGAATGTGGTGACCAGCAGCAATATGACTTGGGCGATCAATACAGACTTAACCATCGCTCAGTCACCTTCGACCGTTAGCTTTGGCGCAAGTTTTCCCCCGACTACGTCAGGCGACATATCAATGACTTGCACTGGAACTTATTCTAATACGTGGAATGAGTGCTCACTAAGTCTGCATGAAGTTAGCATTCCTGTTTACCGTAATCGCACAACAACCATATCCGGCAGTGGTTTAAAATCAAGTTCTGGTAGTGTCGCAACAACAAAAATCTCAACAAAAAACATTAAAGACGTTGAACCTTTGTTTCAAGGGATAGACGCAACCCTCTGTCAAAAGATAACAGGACAGATAAAAAGAACCAGGATATTTGATATTGACAACCCAGGATTAACGACCACGACAAATATCAACACAATAGAAAATACCTTTGAAGCTTTGACTCCAATCAAGAAAAGCTATTTACTTGTAACAGCAACTACAACCACAGAGTTTTCTTTACACAACTCATTTTTTGCCACATCAAATGACGATGGTGTTACCATTGAGAACTACCATTTAGGGCATGAGTTTGTAGGGACACAACGGTTAAAATATTATCAACAAAAAACAACCTATGACGCTGTTAATTATTTTCCACAGCTTTTCACAAATAATGGTGGTTCTATTTTTGACACACCAGTTTTAAGCGAATCAACAGAGTTACCTTTATCTACAGGTACGTTACCAGCACTACCAGAGGGTCAAGTTTATGTCATGGAATACGTATGGGGAGAAGAGGAATATTTAGATGAGCAAGAAAAACTGATATTTTTCGAACCAATTGGAACAACAACAAAACTCCATCCATTTAACGGATTTAGCGGTAGCGCAACCGTTCTTTATAACATAATGAAACCCGATACAACAACGCTAAACAAATACGCAGGTAGGACGTTGCGTTGCTTTAATTATTTAGCTGGCGATAGGGCTTTTATGCCGAGTCCTTTTATTTCTCAGTATGGTGTAGCTACTCGATTTTATCCGTGGTTATTAACAGCAGTAGTAACTAACACACCTTACGAAGAAAAACAACTCAATCTACTACAGGGAGAAGACCCCTCTCTAGTTGAAATTTATAATATTAGCGCGACAATAACAACAAAAATGAATGTCGAAATGACAAACATAGAGTGGACAGATAAGGATGAAACCTATATTTACAATCCAGATTATGAATGGTATATAGCTGACAACAAAGAACAAAAAATAAATAATTTTACAACAAGTGTGACGACAACGATAGATGCGGGTTTTTATATGTGGTCTAATGTTTACAACGATAAAACAATTATTGTCTCTGAGAATAACCACGGTGCAAGTATTATCGAGTATTTATCCAGTGAAGAAAACAGAAAAACAGCAAACCTGTATAAAGTAAGGGATAGTGAAGGTAACGAAACCGTAGAACTTGCCGTTTCACAAATTCCCACACAAACTGAAAAACAAAAAGAACATCGTGCTGATATTTACCGTTTCAATATTTCGACCCTGAAATGGGAACGTCGTGCAAATGCAGTATCCTCATTATCACAACTTTCCACCATCCCAGAATACATAAGCTACCACCCAACACCGATTAACACTGAAAGAAAGAAACGTTTCTAAAACAAAACACTTACAATAAACAAACACCCTCTATCAAATCTTCTTGTTCAGCAGTTTTGAAATACCAACCCTGCATGAAACAAAAGCCCAATTCGCGCAAAATCACATACTCTTCTTTTGTTTCAACACCCTCAATCAACACTCGACACCCATAATCTTTTTCAAACAAAATGCGCAAACTACGCAAAATGTTTTGCACTCTTTCTTCGCGCAAATTGATTAGAAACTCTTTGTCGAATTTTATGTATTCATACTTCACCTCGTTGTTCATAATGTTCAAAAACGAGTTATAACCTTTACCAAAATCATCTATCGCAAATTTAAATCCTTGTTTGTGTTTGTTTTTTATGTATGCAAAATCATGTGCGTTTGATAAAGTTTCTTCTGTAATTTCAAACACAATGTTTTCATGCGTAGTTATTGTGTCTAAAAACTTTAAATTATTTACGCCTAAGTTGTAATGTATATTTTTGTTTATATATTTTGCCGACAACAAAAAGATTTCGTACAACTTTTTATTTGTAATTTCTGGAAAGAAAACTTCAGCAAGTGCAATAAAATCATCAGGTCGTTGAAGATGTGTGCGTTGTGTTTTTACGCGCAACAATGCTTCAAACGCATAAATTTCATTTGTACAAACATTGTAAATTGGTTCGTATTTGAAATAAAAACTTGCTGTGGTTAAAATTTTGTAAATCTCATCTATGTCTGCATTTGTCTCTAACATTTAAACTCCGCCAAATTGCGCAACCTTTCACTGAAATTGTACAAGTAAAGTGAAGAATCATAACTGCGCAAATATTCACTGTTCAACTGCGATGCCATATACAACGTGTTGAGATTACTTTCGCCGTAATAATTTGTCTCAATATCGCGCAATAACTTCTTCAAACTTTCACGATCTTTAATTTCTGCACCACTGAGTAAGGTCGCAAGTTTGGTGTTATACAACGGTGTTCCATTTTCGCGCACTCCTAACAATTTTTGCAATTTGCGCACCAAGAAATTGCGATTACGATTCTCTTCACCAGCTAACACAGGTGGTAAACCAGATACACCCATCAGTCCATTTTGAAAAGGTATCTTTTTCCCATCAACCTCCATAAACGGTGTGAGTTTCACATCTGTCGCACCTAAACTTTGCAAATCGCGTATTGTACTTTGCACTTCGCGCAATTTACGTTTCTGCAAATCTACAGGACGATTACGACCCAAGAAATCTTCTACTTTTTTCAACATTCCAGGTGTCTCATTACCCAACACTTTCGACACATCGGTTGGTAACGCAAAATTACCGTTGTTACCGCGCAAAGCGTAAGATAATGCGTTGGTGTAATAAAATCGTTGAAAGTCTTTGTATACACCCAACTTCGCAAAATTGCTTAATGTGATCTGTTCGTTTTGTGTCAGGGTTGAAAAATATTGTTGTTCATCTGGTGTGAGTTTATCCACTCCTTTGCGCAATCGTTGAAAAATGTTATCTTTCCCTTCTACCGCAATACCTGCTTTGTCGAGATTGCGATATAGGTTTGCCATCGTAAGTCGTTTACTACGTGTTTTTGCGACCACTTGACCATACTCGGTATCTACTTTTTCAACCAAACTTTTATTCACGACATCTGCTTTTTCATCAAGGTTTTTGATACCTACCAGTTTTATCTTTTCATCCTGTAGCGCAAATTCTGGTTTAATTTTACGCATTTCACCCAATTGACCACGAGCATCCGCAAGTAACTCACGTTGTTTGAAGAAGCTACTCGCGATATCATCCGCACCAAACTCTTTGTTATAACCTTCCACCAGACCGTTTAAACGACGCACAACGGTCATCATTTCGGGATTTTGTACCCAAGTGTCATAATCGATTTCCTCGCGTATTTGCGCCATATTTGTGTCGATCTGTGCAAGTAAGTTTTTTTTGGTTTTTACGTACTCATCCGCTAATTGTGACAAACGTGTTTCGTTGTAATCGGTAACACTACGTTTCATTGCGATGTATGCTTCACCTTCAGCATTTGTAAGACCTCGTTTGACAATATTGTGGTCTTGAGCAATATCCAAATCGCGCAATACACCATCGAATTTGCGACCATCGATATAACCCCCACGCATGACTACTTTTTTACGTCGTGCAATTTCGTTGAGGTTTGGTAAACTACTTTCGGTTGAAAAAGGAACTATCGATGTCGTGAGATTGATATCCGCAGTATCTTTGGCACGATTTACAAGATCCACATATCGCGTAATTGTTTCATTGGGGTCATAGACTTTGTTTACCACATCAATATTTTGTTGAAATCGCGCATATAATCCTTCAACCGCTTCTGCGCTTTGAGCAACACTATCGACGTATTCATCAAAAGTTTTGTTTGAAAAAATATCATCAAGATGTTTATCAATATCTTTTACAACTGGATTGTATCGTTGCGCAAAATCTTGTTCGTAAGCATGTAATGCTTCAAAACTTTGTGCCAAATTACCGTAAAGTTTTTTGTAAGTGCGCGGAAAACTTTCTGTACTTTTTAATTGCGCACGTTGTTGACGTGTGAGATTACTGCGCGAAATCGGCAAACTTTCTACTTGTGTTTTGCGCGTTAAAAGTTCTGCGCGATAAGTTTGCAAGTTTGTTCTTGCTGTTTTAAGTTTGTTGCGTAAAGTTGTTTGGTTGTTTTTTATGCGTGTTTTTAAACGACCTAAACTTACATCTACATTTGAGCGACGGTTGAAAAATTGATTGTTGTTGCGATCCTGCAAAATTTTTACAAGATTGTTTCTGTCATTGCGCAAAAAATCATCCGTAATGTCGGCATTCGTAAAGTTTTGTAAAGTTGCGATTTCTTGTGCAAGTTGTTCTTTCAATGTTTCTACGCGCAAATTGTTTTCGTCGTAAACGTTGCGTAAAATATTGCGATAATCTTCGCGCATTGTTTGTACTTCGTTCAACATTGCAGAAACACTGTCGAGATATTGTTGTGGTGCAGAATTTTGCGCAGCAACTTTGCGTAGTTCTTCTGTAAGTTCTTTGCGTAGATTTTTAACTACGTTCTTATTTTGCGCGAAGTAATTTGGTGCAAAAGGATCTGTTAAAGTTTTGTCGAGTGCTTTTTGTAATTGCGCGATTTGCACATCGAAACGGTCTACCGACCTTGTTTTTTCAAACATCTCTGGTTCAAAACTTTTTATCTTTTCTTCCAGTTCTTTTGCGCGATCTACAAAAGTTTGTTTGCGCGTATTAAACTTTGTGAGTGCTTTTTCTTCAAGTTCTTTCGCCAAATCATCTGCTTCACGTTGTAAGTGAAATACTTTTTCACGATGAATACTTACATTGCGATGTTTGCTACGCACTGCTTGCTTTGCGTTTGGTGAAACATTGGGATCGACAATAAGATTACCTGATTCCGCGAGAACGGGTCGAGTATAAGTTTTTGCTTGCACATCGTCGATACGATTTTCCAAAATCTCTTGTGTACGAGTCCGTACTTGCGCATCCATTGTTTTGCGCGTTTGGGGTAAATTTGCGCTGAAAAGATTTGATGGACGATTTACGCGAGTAATTTTGCTGGTAGACTCAACGGTTAATCCTTTTTCAATCCGCGCAAGCTCTTTTTCGCGCAATACCTTGTCGATACGTTTTTGATAACCAGAGACAAAGGTACCATCCTTGCGTCGATAACCTTTGACCGCAACACCTACTTCTATTCGCTTACCTGTTAACGCTTTGGGGGTCGGAGTACCTGCAAGTAGTTCTTGTGTACGGTTGCGCACTTTTGCGCCGATATTATCCCAACTTACTTTTTCAACCGGGGTATCCCAATCTACTGTGGGTGTGTTGTACCCAGGACGCAGTAAACCGCGAGGTGATTTTGCGGGAGGTAGAGCTTGTTGACCACGTTGTTTGGGTAGATTTGCAAGTTTTTCCGCGACGTTATCCCAAAGAGTTTTTGTTTGTTTTTCGCCGATACCTGTAACTTTTTCAACCCCTAAGTTTACTGGTGCTTTGTCGATTTGTTTTGTGATGAGATTTTTTACATCACCCAAAGTTTTCGGTGAATTTGGTTTAATCTTTACGTCGAAAAAGTTTTTGTTGCGAAGTTGTGCAAGATTTGGTGCGTCAGGTTTTACGTTTATTTTCAGCGAATTACCAGTGTTTAATTGTGAAAGTTTTGGAACATCAAGTTTTTGTTTCAAACCTGGAAAAGGACTTATGTTTAATTGTGAAAGATTTGGTGCGCGATTGCTCACGTTTGCACTTGTTTTTTGCGCAACTTTACTCACGTTTTGCGCTACATTTTTTGCACCGTTTTTGCGCGAAAGAAGATATGCTGCACCACCTAAACTGACAAGACCTGTTGCACCAAGTGTAAGATTTCTTTTTGTATTATTTTTCTCGTTGTTCTTTTTTTTCAACATTTGCGCAATCAATAACTATGTTTGTTTCATTCTACGCGAAAACACCACTTGGTTTGAACACGCGATATTTATTTTGCCATGGGTAGACGAATCCTTCGTTGTTATCATCATCTTCATCCTCGTCTTCTGGTTCGCTGAGATTGTAGTACACATTTTTACCCATCACACTTTCGAGTAACCGCAATTCCATAGCTCGCTCAATCCCTACCGTTTCTTGCACTAATTCGCGAAACTCTGTGTCTGAAACCTTTTTCGGTTCTTCCTTGGGTTTCGGTGGTAAACTGTCCCAATCATCCCAATCTTCCCATTCCTCTTCAGCATCCAACGCTTCAATCTCTTCCCGTGTCTTGTACATCCAACTATCATCATCTGCAGATACCGTGTTATCTAGTGTTTGATCTAGATTATTATTTCTTTCTCTACCTAACAATACTAAGTATGTGTTTGTTTTTTTAGGGGTGTAATCCTTACTGGGAGAGACATTACACCTTATTTGAGATTGGTGTCTTTCGAAGTATATTTTCAACACATCATCGAAGTATTTGTACAAAGTTTGCATGGAAGTTTGCGCAAGTTTTGCAAGTTTTTGTAACCAAGAAGTTTTTGTGTTTAAAGTTGTGTCGTTTTCTGCAAGAAGTTGTTTAGCGCAATCTACGAGTTTTTCTGTAATGTCAATTTGTTTGTGAAAAGTTTTATTGAAAAACTTGTCTAGTTTCTTTTTGTATTTTTTGAAAAGAAAAGAATTGCGGATTGGGTAGTAAAGGTTTTTGTCAACAATTTTTGTTATGCAATCTTTTACACGTTTTACAATTTCTTTTTTGTGATTACAGAATTTGTCGTAACCCTTCATTGCGCGAATTACGTTTGCAATAATTTGTGGATCTTTTGTTGCGGATTGAATGTATAACAATCTTGTCACCGTCAACACTAGATAATTGGTTTGTCCGTGGTTGGTAAAACCTGTGTTCAAAATACATAGTAGGTGTCTAGACATCCCATCTAAGTCTTGATCGAAGAACTCTTCCCAAGGAGCAGAAACACCTTCTGATTTGGGTGTATATCGCGTTCTAACACGTCCTACATTTTCGTAGGATGATTCACCCTCAGATTCGTTAGAAAAGGTTTTAGGGGTGTTTATGAGTCGGAAACCAGCATTTAAAATACGACATTCTTCAGCAACCTCTTGAAAGAGTTTCATGTCAGATTTAATGGGTTCTAATGTTTTCACATCCAACATCGTGCTACCGCTTTGCATCGGTAAACGCAAACCGTTGAACTCGCTGTGTTCGCTTTTGCGCACATTGGGGAAAATCTCTAACTGTCCCGCTTTAACTACATACCCCGCTTCTGTAAATACATTGTAGATACATGTCGCCAAGTCATCACTGTTGAAAGATTGCGCAAGGTGGTAATAGATGTGGATTCCACCAGAGTCTGAAGAATGTATGGGATTAGATGCAGGTAAACCTTTACTTTTCAGTAATTTTTGGATTGCGCGAATTGCGTTTTTGTCTTGATTGGGATGATATTGAGAACCCGTATCAATGTCGAGTGTGAAGAAATTTGTGGTGTCACCGTGACGTAAACCGAGAAATATATTTTGATCGCGCCAGTAATTGATGAAAAGCTTGTTGGTGAGGGTATCTTTACGTGTCGTCCAGCTCTGACCTTGATGTTTGAGAATGTATTTTTGGCGGTTGGGATAGCTTTCGAGGAACTTGCGTGTTAGCATGGTTTTATTGAAGGATTTTGAGTATTTTAATTATAGACGATTGCGGAACGAATGACTACAAGAACGCAAGAGTCTATTCTTTTTTTTTTAACTACGACAAAATAAAATATTACCAATTAACACAAACGACCACAGCTTGTATAATCCTGTGGTCGTTTATTGTTTTGTATGTTGGGTTTGAAAAAGTCGTTCACGATTTTGCGCAAAAATTAATCACCAATAATTACCATCTAGTTTCATTTCATCGTTGAAATCAGGATCTAATTCATTAACCAACTTTTCACTATGTTCACTAAACACAGTGCAATTATGTCCAGAATGTTCCGCCATGAAAGACACCAACAGAGATGCGCGATAAGTATCTAAACGTTCAGAGAGTTCAATCGCTTCTTTCTTGTTCTCTACAGGGGTTAAATCGTAGAATTTATCTAACTCACGAGTAACCTTACAATCGCGACATGCAACATAATATAACGTACCCATAACTATCAATTTAATAACTACTACATTATTTTAACGTTGATATTCACCAACCTTGGTCAAGTTTTTCGACAATTCGCGCCAAACTGTCATCGCGCAAACAATCCTCTTTCCCAAATCGCACAACACCTACATCTTGATCCTCATACAAGATCCTCGCAGCCGTGAGAAATGCTTTCTGATCATCGCGCAAATCACATTGGTCAGGATCTCCAATCAACACCATCTTCGAATCATGACTCAATCGCGTTAATGCAGTTTTCACTTTATTTTTGGTGAGATTCTGCGCTTCGTCTACAATTACAAAAGCATTTGCAAAACTACGTCCACGCAAATACGCTAACGGTAACACCTCAATTTTGCCGAAATCAAACAACGCTTTCGCATCACTATCCTGCATAAATTCACGACAAGAATCATACACAGGCATCGCTAACGGGGTAAGTTTATCACCCAATTCCCCAGGTAAACTACCAACTTCTGTTTCTTCATCCACTCCGTCAATGTTTGCACGAACGTAATAAATTTTGTCGATGTTAATGTTGGGATTGTTCAAACAACAAATTGCTTCATACAAACTGAGCAAAGTTTTACCACATCCAGCCATACCTAAACCGAAAGAAAACTTGTAACGACGCATATTTTGCACAAATTTGTGTTGATTATTTGTGCGTGGTTTGATGTAGTCGGTTGTTTTAATCGTGGAATATTTGTAATTAAATTCCACAACATTATTGTCAAAAGAAAAAGCAGTCGTTGTTTTACGACCACTTCTGCGTGATTTGTTTTCTTTCCGTGGCTGTTTTGCGTAAACCATCTTCAAGTTTGGGTAAATGATTAAATAAAAACTAACACAATGCGCACTTAATTCGCTAGACTTGTAAGTACGAATTTATTTGTAAATATGAGTCGTGAAAGTTATCCAAATTTAGTAGGTGATCTTGCGGTAGTAAAAGGTGAAACTTATCGCAAATTGATTGAAACTAATAGCATTAGTTTTGATGGAAATCTAACTACAGCAACGCTACGTGGTCAAATTCGCGATAATTATGTGGATGCGGGTGGAACACTTTTAGGAAGTTTTGCGTTTGAAGATAGTGTTTATGATGCTGAACTCGACAAAACTTTTATCAAACCTTATCTCACAGAATTTGCGACTATAAATTTACCCTCAACAAACAAATATCGAGAAGGTGTTGAACCAAATATTAAAACAACGCTTGTTTACGATATAGAGTTGTTTATTGATGACGAAATTATTAAATACGCACCAGGGTTTGTACAAGTAATTGGTGAAGTAACGGGTGGTACGGTAAGCTATAATCCTGCTGAAGAATGGACTGCTGGTATAGACTCTGTTGAATTGTTTGCGACAGTAGGATTTACTAAAACCTATATTATTTGGGGTGATGCCGAAAAAACAATAAATCTAGGAACCTTTGATGTAATTGATACACAACCTACAGAAGGTGTTTCAGGTTTTGGCACGTTTGCAGTAACTCAAAGTGGTGAATGGGATGTTACAGCGTCATTAGGCGATACCGTAGATATTGACGGTAGTATCACTGTTGAAAATTTACCCGATTTTACTTTTGATGGGACAAGACTAACTGTTAAAACCGAATTAGATCAACCTTTGACTTCAACACAGTTAGAAGAGATTGTTGTCAAAGTAGAGGAACAAACACCTATTGATTTGTCAACTTTGGCGACAGAAGAAACACTCCTTAATGTAGAAACTGTTTTATCTAATCCGATACAAGTAACACCTACCGTTTTTCCTGATTTTAATATCCCTAATCACAACCGAAGGGAATTAAATTACACGGGAAACAACTTAACCAGTGTTGTTTATAAAGCGGATGGTGTTACTGTCGCAACGTTGACGTTGGGTTACACGGATAACGTTTTAACCAGCGTGGAGAGAAGCTAACATGCCCTATCAATTCAATCCACTAACTGGCAATTTCGACATAGTTAACCCCCAATTAACAGGGTCTGAAATCAAAACTCTCTATGAAGGGGAAAATAACACTAATGCGTTTACAGATGCAGACAAAACAACGTTAGATACTGCGTTACAACCTTCTGATTTAAGCTCTTATGCACCGCTAAACAACCCTATATTTACCGGCACAAATTTAACCCTTCCTAATAATTATCGTATAAATGGTATTGAGCATTTTTATCAGCCAACAAAACCTACGGCCCGGGGAGATGCCTCATCTTTAGTTGTGGGGGACAGGTGGTATAACACTACAGAAAGAATTGATTGCATATTTGAGGGGGTTAACTGGATTGGCCCACGAATAGAAATCCTACGAAGTGGGGCAACTTCACTTGTTAACGGGGCGATTCACACCCTAACAGGTGTTCCAGCGATTCAAGAACAATCTAATAATATTTTTGTAAAATCTCTTAGCGCAATTGTTCGACTAACATCCGGCGGAACTTACAACGAATCAAATTATTGGCGAATTGGCCCAGTTTTTGAAACAAATAGCGCACTAGGGTTGGCGCAAGGTACGTTTCCGTTTCCCATTACATATTACAACATTACGAGTTATGCACCGTTTATTGAGGTTACTACAACGATCAACACTTATTTAAACGACAATTTACAGCTAGCAAACTTGCGTCTTTGGACTTCTTCTATTGGTTCTCCTGCTGTCACTCAATGGGTTGGTGGTCGATTTATTTATCATAGGGTTTACTGATATGTTACGCAATTCTAATTATTTATTTTTACAGGTCAATAATTCAATTATTATTATCCCTTGGGTGAATAATGCACCTGATTTTTCCTCACTTGAAGAACCAGCGTTGTCAATTACACAAAAAGCTTGGCAGGATTTTTGGGATAGTGGACAAGAATTAGAAGTTATCCCTGACACTGAACCAATTATAGAAACGTCCTCACCTAATTGGGATGGGTTATATCAAGCTCTGATGGTCAGTTCTGCATATCAATCATTGGCTACACTTGCGTTAGATCCTACGACAAGTATTGTTGACGTTCCGCTAAATAAAGTCGTTGCCGCAATTCTTTATGGTATACAAAGACCAGATTCAATTGCTGCTATACCTGCCTTTCAATCCGCTGTTAATTTGTTGTTGTATGTTTTGGCAGTCAATCAATTAACACTCACTTCTGAACAACTCATAGGAGTTCGACAATTACTAGATGCCAATGGGTTCACTTCTATTCAGTTAGGATAGAGATACAGTTTTACAAATAGAGGTTACAACTATGGGATTATTAGCAGATTTGATAGCATCGAACAAACCCTATTATGGGGCGCATAGCGACTTTGACAAAGACAATGTGTCTGTAACGGAAACAATTACAGGGAAACGTCCAACTATTAACGGATTTCCAATCAATCAATCAATTAACCTAAAAACGATACGACCAAGTGACCGTCCATTTCGCCTGAACCAAATCATTAATCTTTGGAACAAAGGGGTGGTGACGCATGTTTCTATGCACTTGAAGCATCCTATCTCTAACGACTACGAGAGTTTGGAGACTTTCCCTAATGCAGATATTGATAGCGTAATGCCTGGAGGTGCTGCTCATGATGCTTTCATGGAAGACATCGATTGGCTTGTCGATTTCTTTCTTGATTTAAAAACTGCCGGAGTAGAACTTATCTTTCGTCCTTGGCATGAGATGAATGGTGGTTGGTTCTGGTGGGGGCAAGGCTCAAAAGTTCCCGGTAATACCCCAGCTAAATTCAAGGCGTTTTACAATTACACCGTAGAGTATTTTAAGGATGCCGGTTGCGATAATATCGTGTGGTGTTGGGCTCCAAACATCAGATTAGGTACTCGTTGTGAGACAGAATATAACGCTTTGTATCCTGGTAATGAGCACGTTGATCTGATAGGTTTAGATTCTTATGTGACTGACCCTGTAAAATCATTACCTTCCGTTGCCTTTCTAAATCAGTTTGCTAGTTCACGGAATAAAGCGTTATGCCTAAGTGAATTTGGACATTCAATCAAAGGGTTCAAAGGATTAGCTTCCGAAGCTACTTACTATACAAAGCTTGCCCAATTTGCGTCCAATTTTCCTTTTGTATTTATGATGACCTGGGGTAAAGGATTTTCTCCTGTTAATCCAGGAGTTGTGCAAGATGATTTTCTAAACAACTTTGTCCCTACAGTTTATTTAATTGATGACACAGAAGGTGGTGAACCAGATCCTCCTAATCCGCCACCAGCAGGAACCACGGAAGAAGTTATTGTTCCTAAGAGTAAAGCAAATCCAGTTCGTGCAAGAGGAAGTTTGCGGTTAAATTGAAAACATTTATAAAATTTAAGAGGATAGATAAGCGCCATTAGGTTGCCGAATAGTTGCATTCGACCCGGTTGCGACAATATATTCTGTTCCGGTTTTTGATCCTGATAATGTCGCCGCATTTAAATTTATAAACGATAGTGATTCAGCATAAAAGATTCCCAAAGAATTTGCCGGACTACCAGAAAACACGATTGAACTATTGGGAATATTTAGTGTGCTTTGTCCCTGCACAAGAAAAAATGCAGAAATTCCCGATGATGTGGCATTATTTAACTGTGTCAATACTGCGCTCTCAGTATTTAATTTTGCCCCGGAAATCATCCAGCATAAAAATAAATACCCTTTGAATGCGACTTTTCCTAGATAGATCGTAGATGATTCTAAATGAAGGCAGCAACTCGCCTTAAAGTCTGTATTATTGTTGGTATTATTGTCTAATGTTATTCCATCTAAAATAATTTTACAAAGTGGGTTTAAGGCAGTTACTTGGATTGATTTTATTGAAACATTGTTGTTATTTGTTAGGTTTCCCTCTATTTTAAAAGTCCCTCCGCCTATAGGCGCTTTTAGTTGTATTGTGCCTTGCCCTAAATAATTGCCATCGGCTATTTTTATATTCAAATTAAAATTATTTAGATCCAGTCCAGAACAAACATTGATCGCCTTCTGAATCGTCAGAAATGCCCCCCCATTGCTATCAGTCAGTCCATCGTTTGAATCATTTCCATCAGTGCGAACATAATAGGTTCTGTCTGCGCTTAACAATCCTCTTCCACCAGATCCAACTACCGTAGCAAATTGGTACGGTGGATCGAGACTCGGTTTTGCCACCAATACTTGATCTACTGTTCCAATACTAATTGGTTTGAGTAGCTTACTGGAAGCGTCGTAATAATAGAGAGACTTATCTGTTAGTGCATCTGTTGAAATCAACGTCCCCGATACGTCAGGAACAGTTAACGTTCGTGTTGTCCCTGTCGTAATCCCACTTGCCTCAAACGCAATTTGTTTTGTGTTATCGGTATTGTCTTGAATGCGAAAAACATTGTCTGCAAAAGATGTGCCACCACCAGGAGGAAGATTGGTGAGTTGACTTCCATCTACCGCAGGAAGCTTGCCAGTACCATCAAGTTGTACAACGTTATTTGCATTTGTACCCACATCCAACGCAGCAGCAGTACCGAGTGTTGGTTTATCGGTTAGGTCGTCATAGCTACCACTAAACGGATTACTGATTTCAACATAAACACTGCCACCCCAACGATAAGTGCGATTGGTATCGAGCGCAATGTAAATCTTATTTGCTTCACCTGTTACCGGAAACCCTGCTAAGTTTGCGTATTCAAGCACATCGTCCACATAGCTTGGTAAATATGTCGCAGATACTTTACCAGAGCTATCCAACCCACAAACACCATCGGCAACGTTGACATTCAGCGTGGAAGCAGTACCTAATGTTGGTGTATCTGTGAGGTCGTTGTAAGAACTAATCCCAACCTCTTTCCACACAGCAGCACCAATTGTTGAGTCGATGAGGGTGTATTCTTTTTCTGCAACCACATCCAACCATTTATCCGTAACACGATACCCCAAATCCGCATCATCAGTGACCGTAGGAGACGTTTCGTACGCGAAAGACCTACTTGTACTTTTTGCTGTAGAAACCCACCTTCCTACCCCGCCAACAGGTTGTAAAACATCATAATCATCCGCATCATCACTGCTCGATTCGTCGTAAACATATAATCGTTGTGTATTTTTGCAATACAGTTTGAAACCATCGTAAACATCGGTTTCATTTTTAATTTGCGCAATTGTGTTATACGAAGTTACACCAAAAACTTGTTCTCCATTAACTTGTGATTCTGAGATACAACCACTAGCAACACTGTGTGAAATATCGCTAACCGTATCACCATTCCAAACATAAGTGTGCGCAACACGATAATTACCTGCACTAAAGTTTCCAGCAGCAGCAACTTGCGCAAAAGAGTTTGTAGATGGATCAAAAAACGACGCTGAAACACTCGGTACACTCCCAACCACCGTACCAGCAGACCAGTCCGTAATAATAAAATCCTGACTTACATTATTTCCTGCGGGAAGAAATCCAGTGAACTTGCGGGTTTCACCATCCGATTGTCTTTGTACATAAATGTTTATCAACGTGGGGTTAAAAATCGCCCAATCGTTTGCAATCACATCGGGATACGTACTGCGCACTTGTTGATTGAGATCAGTGTCACATTCATAATCAACCGTAACTGTCAAACCCGCATTCAACGCTACAGCAGCATAACTTGTCCAACTTGACACTTTCGATTCTTTTACCGTGGTGTCTACAATTGCGCGAAGAACACTGCTTGTGCGTTCGGAGACATCAGGGAAAACAACACCGTTAATGTTGAGGTAAAGTTTTTGATTTGCGGTATTTGCGGTAAGACCGGATACGGTAGTGTTGCAACTATACCAAGTAAAGTTTTTGGTAATTCCTTCACCTTCACCAACTACAACGTTTAAACCTGTGTCGGGCAAAACACGACGTTTGTTGTATTTGTTGTAGATGATACCTTTTTCAAACAACGTTCCAACAGGAGTGAAAACACCCTTTGGCGAAATATAACTCAAAAATAATTGCAAATACCCATCTGGTAAAAGATTGTTAAATTCTAGGTTTAAAAAGTTGACATAAACATCGACATATAAACCAGTCTGATTGCTGATATAATCTTTACTTATCGTTACGGGATTTGCTTTGGTGTAAACGTAATCAGTGTTTATAAAATCAAGAGTCTGACCTGTGATTGTGCTTGTAGTGCGTAGTGTGCCATCTGTTGGGGTTACAACACCGTTGATGCGATAAAACAGTTTACCGTCGAAAAGTTCAGTACGTTCGATACCACCGATTTGCGCAGAAACGGTAAGTCCAGTTCCAGGTTGAAGAGTAAAACCTGTGTTGTTGATCAGGTAATACTTTACGCGCAAGGAATCAGTTCCGTCTGCGTTGTACGTTGGGAGTTCTACTTGGGAAAAATCACCAAGGTTGAGGATATCAAATGCGCAACCATTGTAAGCAGTAATATCTTCAACGTAATTTGTAAACTCTTCTTTTTTCAACCATACTCCGACATCCGCAGCAATTACATCATCGTTATTCGCGGTTAAGGTTGAAAAAGGATTGTATTCGTAAATGTAATTGTTTTCAGTTACACCACGACGCATTCCATAAATAATATTTGTCGTTGGTAAATCTACTTTTTCATCAACATATTCCGCAGTAACCAGTTGCGCATCTTCTTCAATCGTAAGTGTGAGAGGAAAAACTTCAGGTGTATCAAAATCTACTGCGCCAGAAGACATGTCGTAGATATTGATTCGCGCAATTTGGTTGAAAGAGTTTGCGGTGTTTGTGTCGGAAACACCAATAACGTAATGTGTCCAACCTTCTGCTTCTGTTAATGCGCTTTCGTTAATCATGAAAGTGATGCTGTCACCTGTCGCAAAAGTAATCGGTGCAGAAATAAGTTGTAAGTTTTTACCGATAGGGTTTTGCGCTTGTAACGAAAAATATTTTGTGTCTCCTGTAAGATTTCCGTCACCTGTGTTTACGGTAATTGACCAGTCTGAAGAAGAGAGTGTTGTACGTCCGTAAGCAAAATGTAGTGACATGTTTTAACGATTTGTAAGATATGTTTTTCTTTTCAGCGAGTTTACGTTTGGTATTGTAAAACTTTTACCATTGTAACTAATTGTACCATTTGAGAAAGAAGTATTGTCTTGTGATTGCGCTTTTTCAACCAGTTTTGCAAGTTGTTCCGCAATTTGGCGATTACTATAACTACTCATTAAATGTTTCCTCTTGTTGGTAAATTTTCAATTAATGCTTGCACTTCTGAAACACTCCCCAACGTTTTAAAACCATTGTTATCTAAAGGTGGTGTCCAAACGTTTTGTGGCAAATCAGGATTGTTTTCTCGCGCAAGTATTACTCTTTGCCACATACCGTTTTTTTGGTTTTCTATTGCAACAGAAACAGTAGTAAAAGCTTTACCAACATTTTTACCCAAAATTTCAATATTGTGGTCAACAGATTTTACAATTCCGCGATAACTACTACCTTTATACGTGCAAGTTAAGACTTGGTTTGGTTTAATATTTGGCGAATATAAACAGGTGACAACAAATTCATCACCTTGAAAAAGCATTTGTTTGCGCAAATCTCGTTTTAATTCGGTAAAAGCACTTCCGCGAGTTCTTTCTTCAGGGTAATTCGCAGAACCAATAGATACATTTTTGTCGGTTAAATCTAACTGATCACCAATCTTTTTAACAATCCAAATATATGGATCGATATTTGGTTTTATTTGATTCAAGTTTTGTTCTTTTGGTTGCTGTAGTTGATAAACCGGATAGTAGTCGGCTTGTGGAGGTCTACCAAAACTACTTTCAGAACTTGTTTCCGTTACAAAATTGCGAAAACCATCATCTTGCGAATTTGTTATTTCTGTTAGTGTTTCGTACACATCTTGTTTTTCACCACTTTCTGTCGTAGTCGATTGAAGAATATTAGTTGTGGTTAATGTTTTACTTTCTTCACCAGTTGTTAAAAGTTTTTTTACTTCGTTTGTGCCGTTCATGTCGTGATCTTCACCAACATATTTGTAAGAAAAACAACGTGAATAATTTAATTGTTGTTTTACAAACATTGGTAAAATATACTCGCGATTTGGAACGTATCGCCATCTGTATTTTTGTGTGTCGTTATCCCATTCTTCATACATGATGTACAAATCATTTATTGTTGGTTTTGAGTCCGCAAAATAATTGTGATAAGCGTGAAGTTCTAATCGTTCATATTCTCTAATTGGTGTCCAAAAGAAACGATAGTCATTTGCTGATTCAGTATTTGCGGGTGTAATAACATCCTCGTTCAGTAAACTTAATATTTCAAAATCTTCTTCATACTGGTAACGTACAAGTTTAGATCCTGTTTTGTCGTAACCAAGATAGTAACCAGATCCATCGTAATTAAATGTAATTACATACCATTCCACCAATGTCCAATAATTAGAAAAAGGTGATTCGTTAAATGAATTTTTCTTGACTGTTTGATTATTTGCGTCAATGTAATCAATAAGGTCTGCTACTTGGTCGGAAGTGTACGCATAACCATATTTTTCAACAAGTTTTTTAGTTAATCGTGTTCCGTTGTATACGTTGGTTTCGCGTGTTTTTGTTGTTCCTGACACATCGAAGTTCATTGAAAAATCTTGCACTGTACCTGTATTTGGTGCAGTCAGCATATTTTCAGGATCGTTCACATAAGCATATTCTGGTTGTGGTATCGGTTCAAAGATTGGTTTATTGGTTTGTGGATTACCGTCATTATCTTCGGTGTATTCTGAGTCACCCCAGGTGAGTCGTACAGGTGAAAATTCCCAATCACGACTGTTGTCGGCAGCATAATTAACCTCAAGTGAAAGTATATTATCTTGCGCAATACTACTACTACCAATACCGATATTAACTACTTCAAACGGATTTTCATCAGTGTTACTATTTGAGCTGGTTAAACCTGCTTTATTTTTTGCGGTAAAATTTACAGACAATATTTTTTTTTCATTTATTGGATCAACACTTAGATTTGAATTACCAAGTTTAAAAACATAACCTATAGCTGTAAAACGTGTTGTACCACTTTGAAAAAGAGATGTGTTTAAAACTTCATCTTTTTTAGCAATAATTGTGTAATTAATTGTTGGCGCAGATTCAAATTGCATACTAACATTCACAGTACCAGTAGCTTTTGGATCGATAAAATCAGGTAAAGGAATTTTGTTAGTTTGCATAATTAAATGTATAGTAGTTGTTGAAAAAAGTATTTACTTCGTTTATTTTATCGTTGATAACATTTATATAATTTTGTTCGCGATAATTTGTAACCAAATCAAGAGTTGAAATAGTAGCGTTTCCATGTGTGTTTATAAAAGTTATCTTTTCATTCGCAAGTAAAATTTGTTCGTTTAAAAATGTATTCAAACCCAAGATCAAACTTTGCGCTTCAAGTGTAAGTCTTTCACCGTTTAAAAACTCATTGTAAACAACACTCAATTGTGCGTCTTCAAACTCGACAGAATTGTTTGAAAAAAGAAGTGAAACAATTGTTGTACAAGATTTTGCATAACTTGTGTATTTAAGCGGATAGTTTTCGCGCAAAAATAAAAGTTGTGCGTCAATAGAATTTGTAATACTTTCTTCAACCTCTTCCATTGGTGTCAGCATTGTGTTCAAAATTGTGATTAAATCTTGTACCGCAAAATCTATTTGTTGTAAATAATCTACGTTGTTTGTAACGCGCAAAAAAGGTGCGTAATTATTTTTTTGGCGCAAAAGAAAAGTTGGTGTTTCATATTTGTCATCAACAAATGGTAAATCGTGTTTGAGCAAAAACATTACAGTACCTCTTCTTCAATCGAATAAAAGCTCAAGGTCGTTTCGTCCAACATCAGCGCAGAAGGTAAACCCAAAGTATTTGAAAAATCTACTTTGCCCGCAGAAATAATCGGTACTTCGAAAAAACCAGACCAAGTTTTACCACCTGGGTACAAGGTATCAGTAACGGTAATCGGCGTAGCACTGGTTAGTTTCGATTTTGCGTAATCATCAAGACTTGCGATAACACCAGAATCTTCGATATAAGTGCGAAGTGTGAAACCGCGATAACCATAACCGACATCTAGAATGCTACCGTTTGCACGAGCAATAGGTTTTGATTTGTTGCCCATACTGATCACTTGATAGTTTTCAGGTAGCGCAAAAAGTTTAAAACCACCAAATGAAATATATCCAAACTTTACTGTTGTTGTCATGGTTATAGTTGGTAAGCAACCTCGTTGAAGATGTTGAAAAGATGTTCGTTGATTGTTTTAGCAGTTGTTTCTGCTAACGTTTTATCTGATTCTTTATCTATGTTAATTTCTATTTTCGGCGACAGTGTAACGTTGACGGTTTTACTTTCGGTTTTATTGTTTGTGGTGTTATTTGCGGCGCTCATTTTTTCAGCAAGATTGTTTTTTGTGTTTAAACCTGCAAGAATTTTACCTTGTTGATCTTTATATTTAAACGACGGTATGTTTTGGTTTAATAGGTAAGGATTATTTTTGTCACCTTTTTTACGTTCTTGTTCGATAATGTCAAGTTCGGGTTGAAGAATTAAACCTGTACCGTCAACAGCATTGCGCATAACATTCATGCGAGTACGAGTTTCATCATCCATGACGTAATTTTTAGGATCAAACATCGTGTATCCTCCTGCTTGTCGCGCTTCAGCATCTTTGCGACGTAAACGAAGTAACTCTTCTTCAGCAGCAATTTTTGTACGTTCCTTATCGGTAAGTTTAGGATTCTTTTTCGCAGAATCTAGTTTCTTTTGCTCAACATCAAATAAGCGCCATTTGTTATCATAATTATCTTTTTCACTCCAACCTACATTCTTTTCAGCCATTTTCTGAACTTGTTCATAGGTGTGTGTTCCTTTGTCGTGATATTGTTTCCAAAGACGATCTGTTTCGCGATTTAAATCACCCTGTTTCTTTTTCAACGGCATGTACTCTTCAGTCCAACCAAAAGCAGGATCTAACGCTAAACCTGTTTTAGGATCTGTTTTGCGACCATCGTTACCTTCTGCACCGATATTTAATTGATTGCGCACATTAGGCGAGATATAACCAGTTCCGACGTAAATTGTTTTTGCTTTTTTAATTTGCGATTTAACTTCTTCTTTTGTTTTTACAATCGTTGTTTGATCTACAAAATCTTTCATCGGTGAAGTTTGTATTACGCTTTTTTGTGGATTATTTTTTGCGCCACTTCTACCATACAAAGCTTCAATCATTTTTGCGATTGTTTCTTGTACTTTCAATTGTTTTTGCAAAAGTTCGTTGATTGAAAGAGTTGTGTTTTCTTTCATTTGCGCACCTTTTAACAATTGACTACTACCTACAATTCGTTGCAACATTTCGTCGTAATTCGTTTGAAAAGCGTAAGCATCTTCTTCACGCGCATTACCACCACTAAACGCTAAACCCGTTTCTTTTGCCCATTTACGTTCTTCAGGATCTTTAATCATGTCGGTATTCATCATTCCGTTGACTAATCCCACATCCTGCATCCAGTGACGTAACTCATGTACCAACACGCTAAACCCATCACCTGTACCGCTAGCGAGGTCTTTAGCGTATTCTTTGTTTATTTCTACGGTATTGTTTTGGTCGTAATAATAACCACCAGCTTTACCCGTATCAGTTACTTTCAACGTAGGAATTAGTTTTGGATCTAACTCTTTACCTGACATTTTGATCAGAGCATCTACGGTGCGTTTGAAGGCTTTTTCAATGTCTGTAGTAGAAGTTGTGGGGTTTACGACTGCGGTTTTAGTAGTTTTTTCAACGTTTGAAATAGGTTGTTTACCGTTTAGAATACGCAGTTCATTCAACATTTCTACTTGCGTTTTATATTGTTCTACCTGTATATCACCTAATGGTTTACCAAGATCCTTGTCAATGTTGTCTTTTTTGTTTTTTAAATCTTTTGTGATAACTTCTGCGTCTTTTTTAGCTTGCGTAATTACATCTTTTACGGTTTGCGCAGTATCACTTTCTGAAGAAGGTGTAAACGTTTCTAAAATGGGTCTTTGATAATAACCACCATTTTGCATACGTTCTAACGCTTGCCGAGTTAACAATCTATCGTCAGTTTTTGTAAGACTGTTTTGAGCATAATTACGATTAAGTTCGTCGTATTGTTGTCGTTCATTATTGTTTAATTTGTATTCGTCAATGCTCACCTGATTGTTCAAATACTTTTCTTGCGCAGCAACACTATCGCGATTTTTCACAGCGACTTCCAAGTTTATTTCTGCGATTTTGCGATTTTCTTGTGCTAATGCGATTTCTGCGGGATCTGTAGAAGTATTCATAACCTGTTCTTCTTTAATCACCGCAATTTTTAAATCTGCTTTTGCACGTCGTTCTGCAATTTCTTGTTCTTTTTTCAACCTTTCGATGAGAAGTTTGTTTTGTTCTTTTTGTATCGCCAAAGTTTGACGTTCAAACGCAAATTGTTCTGCAAGTGCTTTTTTGCGCATTGCATAATATTGTTTTTCAAACTCTATTTGTTTACGACGAGAAACCAAATTGTTGCGAATAAAGTTTGCATCGTTATCCATAAAACTTTGCGCACTATCTGCTAAACCTCGTTGTTGTTCAATCAACTGGTTTATTTTGTCGTAAACTTCAACTTTACTGTTTAATTTGTTTATACTTGTGCTTAAATAATTGTTTTCAGTTTCGCCAAGTTGTTGTATTTTGTTCGCAAGATTGTCATAACGTTGTTTTGCTTCATCAATATAATTCTGAAGAAGTTGTACACGACTTTGTGCAATTTGTTTTTCAATGCGTAGTTGTGTTTCTTTGTTGTATTTACCTTCTTTTAGCAACAATTCGCGCAGTTGCATTTGTGTTTGAACGTTAAGTTTTAGAATCTCTTGTTGTTTTTCTGCTTCAAATTGTATGCGTTCGTCGCTGGTAAATCTACCTTCTCCGCGCAATACTTTTTCTTCAATTTCTGCGTAACGTTTATCGTAAATGTCCATTATCATTTTGGACTCATACTCTAAAAGTTCGCGTTTTTGGTTTATGCGTTGAATAATCGCTTGTTCTTCCAACACACGTAAATCATTTTGCGCATCTTTTATAATTTGCGGATCTAAACCATCACTACTTTGTTGTAAACTTTCTATGCGTTTTTTCTGAAAAGAAATACTTTCTTGTAAAGCTTTCTCTTCAAATGCTTGTGTTTTTGTAATTACATCTTTTGTTACAAGTAGTTCTGATTGTTTTAGCGTTTCGTAGATTTGTTTTTCACGTTGATAACGTTCTATGCGTTTGTCGGAATCATCTTTTTCTAGTGCAAAGATTTGTTCGCGAATTTGTTGGTCGGCAAGTAAAGCATCTGTAAACTTTTGCGCATCTTCTTTTGAATAACCTTGTTCAATAAATTTTTGGTTAAAGTTTTTGTCGATTGTTTCACGGAAACGTTGTGCTTTCGATGTATCAGCAGTTAAACCACGCGCTTTATCTTCATCGCTGAGAAAACCCATCTGTGCGTTTTGTTGCAATTTTTCGATTATGCCGGGAATACCTTTTTGTACTTCGGTGAAGATTTGTGTTGCAGCACCAAATTTTGCGCCACTTTCTTCAACCAATTTTTTGTATTCTTCAGGTTTGGTTTGTGCAAGTTTAACTAACTCTTCTTGTGTGTATTTACTGTTTTGCAAAACTGATAGACTTTGTGCAAATTCGCCAACACTTTTACCTAAATTTTCAGCCGTACTTTGTAAACCTTTGTTTGCGATACTTGCGTCAACGTTGTTACTACCACCAATGTCACTACGATTTTTCAACAAATTTTGTACAGTACCGAGAATGCCCGTAAGGTCTTTTAAGTTATCGTTGTAAGTATTGGCTTTATCACTTTCAATCCCAGTTTTAACCGCACCGGCAATGTAAGTGTCGATTTGTTTGCGTTGTTCTGGTGTAAGACCTGCTTCTAGTTTTTTCTGTTTATCGGTAAGTTCTAACGAAACTTTATTTTCTTTTTTGCGACCAAAATTTACTTGTTCATTTTCAACCCTGGAAGTAATGTATTCTTCCAAAATTGGAATATTTTGTTTGTCGCTAAGTTTAATGTTTTCAACCAAATCTTTACGTTGTACAACATCAATCTTTTCATTTTCTTTTGCTGTTTTTTCGTAAAGTTTATATTGCTCATTCAGCGCACCTAAAGTTTTAGATGTAACGTTTGAAAAAGCAAGTAAATCCTTTTCAGTGACAACTGCTTTTGTAAGTGTTTTGTCGAGACTGGTTGAAAGATTTGCGATTTTACCGTTTTCATCTTTTACATCGTCAAATTTACCACCAATACCTATAGTGTTTAAACTTGCGAGTTTGGATTCTGCTTGTTTCATTTCGAAACTGTTTTGCTCTTTTCTGTCGCGAAGTTTTGCACGAGCGATATCTTTATTTGCTTCTGTAACTGCGTAAGTTACATCTTTTGCGAAACGTTCAATTGCGTTGCCAGTATCATCTAAAGGTTTAGTGAACCCATCAACAATATCTTTGCCGATTTTATCCAGATTTGCTAAATCAGCTTCTTGTCTTTTTTTAACAGCGTCTGTATCTATTCTTTGATTCCCGAAACCAAGTATTTTACCTAGTCCTGAATTTAAAAGATTGTTCACAAAAGAGTTCCAACCGTTCTCAACCATAAACAAACCTTTAAGTATTAGTTTTGGCAAAAACATAATACCGTCAGCAACAAGTTTCAAACCTGCTTTAAAGTCTTTCCAAACAATACCAACAAAATCGGTAATCCAACGACCAACATCTACCAAACCTTTTTTCAACGCGTCTAATGGTGAAATAATATCTGGATCATCTTTTTGTAACCCAGCTTCTTCCAACATTTCTCGTGCTTGTTGTGCTTGTTTTTCAGCAACAACAAAAACTCCTGCGATTAATGCACCAACACCAAGACTTAAACCCATAAGTCCGTTCACAGTGGTAAATATTGTTTTGGCGAAACCACCAATACCTTTTGCAACACCTCCTAAATTTGAAATCATATCACCAAGATTCTTTTTCATATCTTTGGTGACTTGTCCTACTTGTCGTCCCACATCTTGTAAAGCAGCAGGAAGACTGGTGACATCGTCAATTAATTGAGCAACACCAGACGTAATGCTGTTTTCAAACCCCTTACCACTACTTAAATTTGTGCCGCGAATATTTGTGTTACGTTTAGCATCTTGATATCTGCCGAGTATTCTTTCGTTTCTGCGCAAATCTTTTTCTGCGCGATTGTAATCATCTGTCCCTTTCTCAAGGGTTTTCATACGTTTTTTGTTTTCTGTGACGTCTAACTCTGCGTTTTGTTTGCGTGTTAAACCACCAAAACCTTCACCTTCATAGTATTTGATTAAGTTTTCATTTGCCGTGGGACGATAAGTTCCGTCTGCACGTTGTCTACGTTCTACTTGTCTTTTAAATCCTGGTTTGTTTTCGTTTTCATCAATGTATTTTTTGGTAGCTATTTTTTCACGATACGACATTTCATCATCGGTATTCCAATCACGAGCACGTCGTCCAATTTCAACATCGTCGTAAAACGTAATTTGTTTATTGTAACTTTTTAATGTTCTACGTTCATCACGGGTTAATGTTGCAGGATCTCTTTGTTGTAGTGTTTTCGCCGATTCGCGCATACGACCAATTTCACTTTGACCACTTGCATCTACTGCACCCAGTTTTTCAAATTGCGCAATTTTACGCTGATTCTGTTTTTTGATTGCATCTGTTTCAACAATACGATCATTAATTTTGCGCACTTGTTTTACTTTTTCTTCACGTTCAGCACTATTCGGTGAAAGTGTGTAAATTTGATTATTTAATTCATCACGTTTTTTTGTTAAAACTTCTTTGTCGCGATCTAACAGTTTTTGTTCGTTGAAAACATTACGATTACGATTATCAGTTTTACCTTCTTTAACCTTTAGTATTTCCTCAAGTGCTTGTTTTTCAGCATTGAGTTCATCCATTGTTTTTTTATGTGCTTTTGCTTGCACAGCACGTTGTTTCGCTTCTAACGCAATTTTTGCTTCTTGCGCTTTACTAATTTTTGTTTGTCCTGCACTTTGTAAATCGTAAACACCAATAAGTTGTCCAAATACACCTAAAATCTTTTGAAAAATGTTTGCGTTTTTGTTCCACAACAAATTGTTTTGGTTGAGTACCGCATTTTGGTTTTTCAACATTCCCACAATTTGCATGAAGTTTTTTAACAACTTACCACTTGCCACCAAATAAACACCATATGCACCCGCAAGTTGTAAGATTATCCCAATCAAAGCGCCAAAAGCACCTGATAACGCTTTCAAAGCGAGGTTAAGTTCTACAATTTTGATGATCAAACCACTATAGTTTTTGGTAAGATATTCAATCCTATCAATGGTTTTTTCAATTCGGTCTAAACCTTTACTGAAAAGTGGTGCGAGAATTTTACCAAGTTTTAGCGCAATTTCACTGACACGATTGAGTACCTGTTCAAACTGCAAAACTTTATCGTTGTCAATTTTAATGTTGAACGCTTCTTCAAGGTTTTTTACACCCGCACTTGCAATCTTGTCACTGATGGTTTTAACCTGATCTGCGTTTTGTTTTAAAATCCCAGTGATACCTTTAATTGCTTCTTGATCGCCACCAAACGCAACCTGCAACTTTTCCTGACTTCCACCCAAAGCTTGATTTAATTCTTGCACACTCGCAATAAAACCTTTGGTGCTTACACTCGCACTATCAAATCGTACCGCTTGTCCTTTCAGTGTCACACCCATTTCGGCGAGACGATCCGTAACACCACCACTTGCAATTTTGTTGAAAACGTTTTGCAAATTGGTCATTGCTGAAAAGGTATTACTACCCGACAACGTAAGCAATGCCATTGAAGACGCAAGATCCTCAAATGTCACACCAGCACGAGAAGCACCTACCCCCAATTGACCAAATCCATTTGACAACTCTGGGATAGAGGTAATACCAACATTTACCAATTCATTTAACGTACCAAGAATCTCACCACTGGAATTAGCACTCATATTGAATGCCGTCATGGTTTGCACCAACAATTCCATGATTTGATTCGCATCACCACCTTGGGTAGCAACCAGTTTCAAAGTGTTTCCCACCGTATCTTCCACGGTGCTATCAACGTTATCACCACCCCCAATACCAGCTTGTAACGCAGTGTAAGTTGCCGCAATCGCATCAGCACTGGTTACAGTGTTTTTCAATGAACCACTGACCATGTTTTGAATACGGTCAAAGATACCACCCAAGACATCTTCACCTCTTTCAGCACCTTTTTTCAACTCTTCGGGTATCAGAGTTCCAACTTGTGCTAAAGATTGTGTGATTTGTGAGTATTGCGCTACAAAACTTGTCGCCAATTCTTCAGTATTGTTGAAGTTTAATGACGTAATAGAATCTTCAAATTCTTTTACAGAAGCGAGTAGTGTGCTGTCGATACCTGTTTTGTTTAAAAGTTTTAACGAAGAATTTACACCATCAATTTCATCTCTAACTTTTGAAAAACCATTAACTAAAATCTCTAAACTTTTGGTGATAAATGTTGCACCAGCAAGTTTTTCTAATGCGCCTTCTAAACCACCAATACTTTTACGCACTTTGCCGATAACAGTATTTGTCGGTTCGAAAGCTTTTTGCGCAGTTTTGCTAAAATCTTCTAAACTTTTTGGTATTTCTTTTTGAAAAGGAAGAAATGTTTTTTTTGCACTTTTATCAATTAAACCTAAGCTTTTTAAAGTTTGTTCTTCTAGTTTTTTAGTCGCCGCAGTTGTTTCTTTTATTCCTTTCGCAGTTTTTGCAAATTCTTCGGCATATTTGTTACCACCACGCATACTTACCGCACTGTTTGTTGCTGTGGGTCGTGCAACTTTTTGCGCAGCATCCGCCAAAATTAAACCCGCACGAAGTTTCATATTACCCGTGAGGTTTTGCAATTGTTCCACACGACTAATATTTGTTTGCGCAGCATTACTTTGAAAAGTGTTAAATTGTGCGGCATTTACTTCGTTCTCGTACATTGATAACCCTGCATATTTGTACTGCTCTATCGATTTTAACTTGTTTTAGATTGCTTTGTTTTCTCCTGTGCTTTGCGCAACATTTCATCAAACATTTTTTGTTGTTCCGGTGTAATTGGCGAGTCTTCAAGGTTTGAAAAAGAAGCACCTTTACCGGGATCAGAAAGTTCGACTTTGTTTTGTTTTGCGTTTATATCTTTTTGTATTTCGTCATCAATTGCAACACATTCTTGATAAATTGCGCTGAGAAACACATGGTCGAAACTTTCCCACATGTATTCCGCAGCACCTTTAAACGCTTTGATTAAATGCGCAAATTCATGCGCATCTTTTTTCAACCAAGTTTCTTCTACACTCCCATCTCCACTCTCAATGTTTCCAGTTCGTCCATCAGAGGTTTCGATCCCTTCAGTTTCGTGATCGTAGTCTCGGTAGATAACTTTCCCACTAAACTGTCATACTCCACAAAGTTGAATTTTGCGAGTAACGGTTTGCGCATCTTTTCATCTTTAAACTCACCTTCTTCAACGTCATAACTCAACGTAAATAACAACAAAGTGAGTAACGCATAATCTTCTTCAATCCACTCAACGTCGAGTTTACCACCTTCTTCATCCACAGGAATAAGTTCGCACAGTTGTTTGAGTAAGGTGTAGTTTTTGTCATCTTTTAAGAAACTACCAATGCTACCTTCTACCAAAAATAATCGGCGCAAAATCTCTTCATACTTTTCCGTAAATTTTGCCAAGTCTTTGCGTTTTACACGACGCACTGTAATATCAAATTCTTGCGTTTCTAATACTCCTTCTTCATTCTTAACTTGTTTTACACCAGGAATCGTGAGATAAGTATTTTCTAACTTGTACATAATGTGACTAAATAATTTATAACTACACACATAATAACAAAAAAGAAGCAGTTGTATTTTGCTTCTTCTCTGTTTGATTTTATTTGCGCAAAGTTTACACAGCAACGAAAGTTACAGCAGAAGGATCTGTACAAATAAAACCGATTTGCATGGTATCTTGCAAAGGGTCGATAGACAAACTTTGTCCATCGATTACAATGTCCGATGCGGAAAACGTTAACGTACCATCATCAGTGGTAGCAAACGCAATAGCTGCTGTGTACAATTCATCTACACCCGTAGTAACAAGAGTAACCAACTGTTCAGATACTACGTTGTATCCGATAGAGAATTTGGGATCTTTTGCGATAGGAACGGGTAAACCGGGAATACGAAAACCATCGCTATCAAAGGTTTCTACCCGTTTTTGGTTAATCGTGGGTTGGTATTGAAAAGATTGCGGTTTAATCGTAACACCGGCAACAGATGAGGTGCGAATACCACGCACACTCACCTGGTCAGCAGGAATAACTAAAGCCATATACTAAACTCCGAAGTACATATACTGGTTCACAATTACTCTAACATATCAAGCAAAAAGTTGTACCAAATCACTGGGTACTGTTTGGTCTTCTACAGCGAACTGGTAAGTGTACCAACCATAGATATAGTCGTTTTGACCACGAGAAACCACCAAACTTCCTGTGGGTTGTACATTGCGCGAAATGATGATTGTATCGTCTTCTTCATCAATGGTTGAAAGAAAGGTGTGTATATATTTGCCGATCTGATTTAGTGCTGGTGTGTATTTATAATTTGCGCTGATTACGACACCGTATTGCACTGTAAGTTGCGAGGTGACTTTAAACGAGTTGGTTGAAAAAGTATCACCATTGCGAAATACTTTCAAACAAGGGAAATCGTTAATCGGCACATTTTCATCGTTCCAATTGCGAATAGATTTGACCACTTTAAACTTGTAGTTTTCAAGTGAAATTGTGTTTAGTTTGGACTGAAGAATGTTAGCGATTTTGTCACATTGTGTATCCGCAAATTCAATCATTTTACAACCCCATTTTTGCGCGTAAACCTAACTTGCGAGGACGTAAACTACTTGTGGTAATCACTTTGTTTGACGGGTTAACTTGGGTAATACCTCGTGCGGTACGACGTACATACATGCGAGTCGCAACACCTCGCTTAACAGGAGTACCTTGTTTTAGATAGGATTTGGGGATACCGAACTGAGCTTCGCTTGCATCTGAAAGAAACATTACTTGATTACTCCTGGTGTGGTAGTTGTGGGTGTTGATTGTTTTTTGCGGAAAGGATTAGGAAACCATTTCTTTTTCGGTTTAGGGTTGAAAAAGTTTTGCCACTTATCAACTTGTTTTTTTTGTCTGCGATTAAGTTTATTATCTTTAATATACTTTGCTGTACCAATTCCTGCTAACGTAGTCACTTGTCCTACCTTACGTTTCGCCATACCGATTGGGTTAAACGAAGGTTGTTGCACCACTTGTTGTGAATTGGGGTTTGTCAATTCGTTTTGGATATAACCCTTAAGTTTTGAAAAAGAAGCATCTGAAACATCTGAAAGAAAGTAAGTCATGTTATTTGTCCTTTTTGTTTTTGTTACGGGTAAGTAGTTTGTAACCACCGTAAGTAGCAGCACCTGTGCCTATAATACCCAATCCGCCGAGTGTGTATTTTTTTAAAAGTTTACTTGATTTTTTACCAGAAGATTTTGCTGAATTAGATGTGTTATTTATGGATGTTTTCTTTGTTTGTTTAACTTCATCTACAACAGGTATAATAAGTTTTGGCGTATTTTTATCGTGTAAAACATTTATTTTCTCTTCCATTCGTCGTATGTTATTTCTTCTTTTTTTATTAAACAGTTGTTTCTCTGTTAAATTATCGCTATAAGAACCGTTATCGTATTTTCTATTGAAATCTTCATACCAACGTCTAGATTGTCCACCCGTTAAATCACGCAACATATTCCTATTAGCAGCGTTGTAATGATCCGAGCGTAATTTGTTCACTATATTTTTACGATCATCATATTTAGGATCTTTTTGTTTTGCTAACCATCTATCATACGCTCTTGAAAATTCTACGCAATCACATAAAAACATAATCAACTACCTTCATTATTAAACATATTTTTAAATTGGTTATACTTGCGCATAAGTTTGCGACCTGTTTCGATTTCAGGTTTATATTTATCATAAGTTTTTTTGGCGCGATAACCACCATACGCACCACCTAAAACAGCAGCACCGACAAAAGGTGATTTGCGCAAAGTTTTACCTGATTCGCCGATACCAAACTTTATTTTTTGCGACCCATCTTGCGCAACACGAGTAACATGATCTGCATTTTTTAAAAACAATTTACCAACACGGTTGTCACCAATATCTTTAACACGTTTACCAATCCAACTTGTAGGGTTTGGAATTGGTTTCATTGCGAAGTCTGCTAAAAACATATTCTTCAACCTCTTAACCGTTGCGCCATGTTTAACCAACCACGCACATCTTGCGACAAACGTTGACCAGTGGATAATCCAGAACGAATCTCTCGTGCTTTTTCCCAATTATTCCAATCTTTTGTTTGTTTACGCTTTTCCTCTTCAGGAGATGTCGTTAACACTCCTTTCTTTTTTCGCGCAAAGTTTGCTGCGTTAAAGTCTGAAAGAAACATACTTATAGAAAGATATAATACAGCTTTATTCTACAACACTTCCCACCATTTACGATTGCGTCGTTCGTACATCTTCCTACCTTCATTCAACGCTAAACTACCAGCGACTGTACCTAACGCACTTGCACCGATTGTTTTTGCAGTGTTACCTGTAAGTTTTTCTTTTACTTTATTCCATTGGTAAGCTTTTCGCGCACCCCCTAGACTGCGAGTTGCACCAGTGGTACGCATACGATTTACACCGTATAACGACCCTCCAAGACCTGCGAGAGTTGTTGCACGAGTCAAAGTACCTAACGGGGTTTTACCTACCGCTAATTGCGCACCTCGCTTCAGTAAACCCACTTTTTGTTCTGCGGGAGTTTCAGGTTTTTTTTCAGCGAATGACGCTTGCGTAAAGTTTGCGTAGTCTGAAAGAAACAACATTACTTTCTGTCCTCTTTTTTACGTTTTTGATACGCACGATAACCAAGATATCCCGCACCAAGTACACCAGCAGCACCTAATGCACCAAGGGAATATTTATTGAGTAATTTACGCGAAGATTTTGGTTGCGTAGGAGTGGATGTCGTACTCACGGTTTGTCGTGGTGGAGGGTTATTGCTTGTCGTTTTTGGTTGTGGTTTATCTACTTTAGGATTAGAGGTTTGTCGTGGTGTTGTATTTACTTCCGATAACTTTTTAGGTACGTAAGTTGATTTTGTTGAAGAAGGTGTATTTGGTGATGTGTCAATGGTTTGTGTAACTTTGCGAGTGTTATTGTAAGTTTTAACACCACGTTTTCTTATAGTTCGGACGGGTCTTGTTTGCTTACTTAATTGTTTGAGGTATTTATTTCTACCCAACCCACCATAAACAGTATCAATACCGTTTTGTGATTCAATTCGCGGCAAGTTATAAGCGTTACCTCGATTATTTACAACAATACCCGTTCTAGAACCTTTTGTGGTGTCGTAATAATAATTACCCCTAATAGCACCAGGAACGGTGGTAGAACCAGAATTACTTAATGAAACATTTCTATAACTGGTTGTGTCATTAGGTTTGCTCAATTTCACTTTTCTGCCGAACTCTGCACAATCGCACAAAAACATATCAGTACCTATATCCGTATCTATCTCTGCCCATTCTACTCTTTTCAGCAAACCTACCACCATATTCGCGGTATAATTTCTCAGCAGTGGTAATTTGCTCTAAACTCTCATATCCTGTTTCGAGCAAGATGCTATTCCATAAGTTCAAATCTACTTTGCGCGGTTTACTATGATCACCTAGATAACGCATTACCAATCACCTCTGCTAACGTTATCATTGCGCCAATCTGCGCTGAAAGGATTATCACGTTGTGTATCTGTATGCAAGAAATCCGCATCAATCACACCATCGTGTAAACTACCGACAAACACATCATTATTCACTAAAGACGTAGTGGGTAAAGTCCGTTTTTCAACCTCATCCATCAATTTAATTCGACGGGTTGTTTGAAGAGAACCATCAGGTAATGGGTTGAGAATTGTACCGATAGTTAGTTTTTCAACAATATCACCAGTACGTTGAAGAAGGGTTGAAGAGAGATTGGATAGGTCTTGACTCGATGCGTTGTTATTGACAAAACTGTATTGCAACAAATCCACCATGACCAAATCTTCCACCAAAGACTTCACCACAGGTTGTGGGTTTGAAAGAGGGAGAATGTATATGTCGTTGAGAATGCTATTTACGTAGGATTCTTTTTCTTCAATGATTTCGAGTAAAAGTTCATCTTCTACTGTATCTACGGGAAAGAATTCTGTGTCAGCGATATCGATTTTTAAGCGACCTTTTAGTTTGCGCGAAATACTGTCAATGTTTGCGTAGATTGGTGTGTACGTCATCGCGATACCCTGTGTAAAGTGTTAACCCAAGTACGAACATCACCTGCGGTTTTACGTCCTTGCCCCCAGGTTTTATCTACGCGATTTTTTATATCTTCTTTGTCTTTTTTAGATCCCGCAACATAAGCAAGAGTTGTCGGTAACGCTAGCGCACCACCACCAATTGCCACGGTTTTACCTACCTTATCCCAATTTACTTTGCGACCACTGCTTAAAAAACTAGGATTATCTTTTGGAGGATTCATTTCCCTAGATTGTTTAACGTTGCCGTCTTTGTCGTACCAAACCATTCTCTGTGGGTTTTTACCAGCATCTTTTGTGTAGAACTCTTTTGGTTGTTTTAACGCTTTACCCAATGCTTCGCGGTTTTTCAACGCTAATCCCACAAGACCCAAACCACTTGCTAACGCACCTACACGAAACGCTTTACCCGCATTTGTGCGACCAATGATTTTTTCGCGCAATGTACTCTTCTCTTCAGTTTTTTTAGGTTTTCGCGCAAAGGACGCTACGTGGTCTGATAAAAACATAGTTCTCTCTCAGGGGGTGCATACCCCCATAATACACTTTTACTCTTCGTCTGCTTTACGACGTACACGTTTTACCGTGACTTTCTCTTCAGGAGGTTTCACTTCAATCGTTTTTGCTTCGGGTTTGGGTGCTTCAGGTTTCTGCAACACAGTGTTAATTGTTTTCACTTCTACACCTTCACCTTGTAAACTTACTGCGTTGGGATTTTTCTCCACAACCGTAGCAGGATTTACGATTTCGATATGTGCTTCGTTTTCATCTACTAAGAATTGCGGTAATTCACGAGGTAAATAGATTTTGGGTTGGTAAACAGTTTGGTTACGCCCATTGATTAACATTTTCTTTAACTTTAATACTTGATTGTTTGAAATAGTCATAACAACTTTATGAATAATACTTTTTGTACCTATTCTAGCGTAAGTTTAGTAGTTCCACCGGATACGTTGACCGGGATTGCGTAAATCTAGGTGGCAAAACCTCGGAGCACCATATCCCATCGCCATATCCCAACGTTTATCCAACCATTTCTGAAATTTGTAAATATCACCCCCAATAGGATAAATATCTACAGCACTACCATTAATGTGTTGACTGTTGGAAACTCCCCCGACAGAAGCGTTGATCGCAGGAGGACGATACCAACTTGTCACACCAATTGGACTACCCCAATCTTCGCGAATTTGGTCGAGTTCAGCAGCAATGCGCAGAATGTTTTGTTGGTGTATTTTGTTTGTGGGAATACGACGTTTATCTTTTTGCGTCACTTCGCCAACAGTAAAATACTTTGAAATCTTACATGAGTAGTCTGTCCAATCGATTGTTTTTACTGCGTCTGCTTGTCCTTGTAGTAGGTCGAAAGAATCTTGCGAAATGTAAGTTGTTTCACCTAACCAGTTATCTGCTTTCCATTTTGCGAATCCTTCACCAGTGTTTTTACCGTAGATTCCATCGATCTTGTCAGCATAATGACCTAGTTTTTTGAGATTACTTTGGACTTTGCGCAAAGTTGTGGAATCGAGTTCTGAAAGTAATGTTCTCTGCATATTACACCTCACATTCTAGTTCTTTAAGGATAATTTCGCGGATATATTCGCTGATAGGTTTTTCTTTTCTTTCCGCTACTGTTTGTAACTTTTCAAACTGCTTCGGGGTGATTCTCGTATTCAACATCTTTGTGTATCTTTTCATTTTCTTTTGTTTTACACTTTTCAATTTTTTAGGTTACACTTGTCATTGTAGATTAAAAATATGAAAGTGACACGAGGTTTCAAATATGCCGAAGTTTGAAGATATAACTGGACAAAAATTTGGACGATTAACTGCGTTGCGTCGTTTGGGAAGTAAAAGTAATCAATCGCGATGGGAGTGTGAATGTGAGTGTGGAACAATCAAAGATTACGCGCTTTACCAAATTAAATCGGGTAAAACACAATCTTGTGGTTGCTTACAAAAAGAATTGACAATTCAACGAAGCACAATCCATGGTCATTCTACACGAGAAGATATGACCGACACCTACGTTATTTGGTGTGGAATTAAAGCACGTTGTTTTAACGAAAACGAACCAGCTTACAAAAACTATGGTGGTCGTGGGATTACAATGTGTGACCGTTGGAATGAATCTTATGAAAACTTTTTAGCAGATGTTGGTGAGCGTCCTAGCAAAAAACATAGTATTGATCGTATTGACAACGAAAAAGGATATGAACCAGGGAATTGTCGTTGGGCTACTCGCGCAGAACAATCTCGTAATAACCGACGTAATGTTTGGTACGAACACCAAGGTGAGAAAATGGTGTTGAATGATTGGGCAAAAGAATACAATATTCCACAAAAAACACTCTGGTATCGTTTACGTCATGCGGGTTGGACGATTGAGAAAGCGTTAAATACACCAGTAAGAAGTCAAACAAATTAACAAAGCAAAACACCTCTTTTTACGGAGGTGTTTTTAGTTTCATCTATTGACAAAATTAAGCATAAATTGCTGTTCTTGCCAACAATAATTTGGGGTTTAGTGCTATCGCTAACGCAGTAGCTTTTGCCTCCATGATGTCGTGAGCACTATTCAAGGGATCTTGGTAGGTGTTGAGGTAGATACCAGCTTTCGGGGTGTCATATAAGTTTTTCTTATTTTCAATGCACGGCCCCCACGCGCGATTTCCCATCGATGAACTGAGGAACACGTACCTGTCTTCAGACACGAATCGAGCTTTGCTGAAGTTACCATCCCCATCTTCCATATCGTATAAACGATCATGTAAAACCAACGGGGGTAAACCACGATCTTCAAGTACACGACTCAAGATCACATTGCTCATTTTCGCAGCAGTAACACCAGTGCTAAAAGTCGCAGCATAATCAATGGTCGTTTTTTGACGAATCAGATGACGATGTAACGTCTTACTCATCAAGATCGCTTTCGGATAAGTACCGTTGACTTTACGGAAAGCTTCACAATCCAACTCAATGTCTAGAATACCATCAGCGTTCTCGTAATCATCCCAGGAAGGTCTATTACCCGCATCAAACGCTTCACCATTCACTACAGGAGCATCACCAGGAGCAGGGAAGAAGTTATAAGTTGCGTTGGGATCGAGATAGTTTACCGACAAGGAAATGTTGGTACGGGGATCGGTGTACTCGATTTTACCGAATTGGGGAATTTGCCAAGCAAAGTTATCCAAAACGTTCTGTAAACCAATGGTTAAATCTTTCGGTTTACCAAAGATAAAATCAGCAAGTTTACCACCAGAACCAGCACGATTTACAGTTCCATCAGGATTGCGTAAATCTTGCACAGTGATTCCTTGTAAACCAGCGTAGCGTTGCACCTCTTCCATACGGAATTGCATTTCTTCAGTGAAAGAATATTGCAAACCCAGTTTGGCGAACTGTTGAACAACCTGACGGAAGTCACCAGCAGAAGTGGTAGGAGCTTTACCGTTATAACCAATCACCGAAGCGATAGGACGGATTTTCTCAATAACCATACCCAAGAAGTTACGGTCATTGTACATTTCGATGGGGAAGTATTCGTTAAGAATGGGATCTTCCTGTACAGTATCCGCGTGAGTATCTTCGACAATTTTGTCAACAGTTTTCTTTTGGATATGTTCGTTTAACCAATTAGCAATAACTGCCATTGTTTTTACCTCTAAGCTTTAGTAATAAATGTGAGACGAGGCAAACGACGCTTGATATCACCATCGATATACGGTAAGAAGTTCTCACGTACACCACTGGAAATGTCGTAAACACCAATCGTTTGCGTTTCAGCATCGGTATAGTCGTGTTGATCCGCATCTACACCTAATACTTCAGAAATGGTACGGACTCCGATGTGCGTACCAACAGGTACAACAGCAGACACATTACCCGTTAAAGTCACTGTGTTCGTAGCAACAGAAACACTTGCAACAGTACCCAGAGCAGCACCGTAACCAAGTCGAGTTGCACTACCACCAATCGCAATAGTCACTGCATCACTGGTTTCAGCAACCGCAATCGTGTAGGTACTGATACCATCTTTGGCGAAAATGTAAACAACACTACCCGCAGTAAGTGCGAACACTTTTTGATTGAGTACGTTGTCTGCATTAATGCTGTTTTTGACCAAAGCGACCAAATCGGCGAGTACAGTAGTCGTAGCAGTAACCGCAAGCGCATAACCATCAACGGTGATCGTTACTACGTCGTTAACAGCAACCGTTCCACCAAGGGTGACAGTCGCATAGGGTTCGACAACGTATAGTACGTCAGCAGCTTTAAAGATTTGCGAAGGAGAACAAACAACAGTGGCAGCATTGGTTGCAGTAGCAGTGGAAACCGTTGCACGAGGTAAGTAACGTGCTTCGTTACCAATCAAGCAAACAAACATACCTTCGGGTACAAACCGTTTTGCTTCAGCGTTTAACTGAATGGTGTCATTGTTAATTGCTGCGTTACGATTTGCTTCGTTGTTGTTGGGGTAAAGAAAGATATCTTTCTGTTGTGTGTATTTTTTGTGGCTTAAATAAACCATTAGTTTTAGCCTCGTTGTTTAACAATGTAAGCAGACGTACCAGCAATTAACGCTTCCTCGTCTTCAGAAAGTTGTTCTTCAGCACTGAAATTAGACATCACGGAGTCTTCAATCAGTTCATTGAACATACCGAGTTCACCAAGACCCATGCGCTCAAATAGTTCAAGAGCACCTTGGATTTTGACAAGTTCTTCGTTTAGGTTGTTACCGTTGGATTCGGCGACTTGTGAAAACGCAGCAATGCGATCATCTTCACTATCGAAAGCACCAAACAAAATGTCGTGTGCAACCGGGGGTAAATCACCTTGTTCGATAAGGGTTTGCGCTTTTACATCAAGTTTGTGCAATACATCTTTCAACGCATTAGCAGCTTGAAACTCAGCGATTTGGTTTTCTAATTGGTCTACGCGAGGATCGTAAGCACTATAAGAAGCATCTTCTTCTTCGTACTCATCTTCATCTTCCTCGTCATACTCATCTTCGATTTCGAGTTCTTCGTCATCTTCGTCGATAAGACCAAGAGCGTTTAAAACATCGTAAGAGAGTTCTTCATCAGGTTCTTCATCCGTAACAATCATCCCGTAAGCTTCTTCGGGGGTTAGACCGAGTTCATCAGCTAAATCGGAGATATATTCTTCAGGATCTTCGTAACCTAGTTCATCACCAATTTCGAGAAGGGTTGCACCAAGGGAATTACCAGCAGAAAATTCTGCGGTTTCTTCCGGTTCGTACTCAGAGAATTGAGCTTCTTCAAGTTCATTCATGAGTTGTTCACGAAATTCTGCGGCTTGATCTTCGGAGATTAGACCAGCAGTTTCATCTTGATTGATTTTCTCTAATTGGTAGTTGTATGCGTTTAATAATTCGCGATTCATTGTTTTTACCTTTACTACCGTTTAAGATTACTGTTCACCACGACCACGTAACTTCGCGTATTGATTACGTGCGGAAGCAGTTAATTTGTTGTACTGACCTTTAGCAGCACGACTACCTTGTTTTGCGTTACCACGTAAACCAGCGCGTACTACAGAAGCGGAAGCGGTTTCATAAGCAGCACCAGCACGACGTTTTGCAGACGCTTTTGCACCAGAAGCTTTAGATTTAGCAGTACCAACTAAAGAGCGAATTCGACCACGTAAAGAACTATCTACAGGAGTAACAGGTTCAGTAACAGCTTTACGTTTACCGCGAGTAGTCATGCGATAACCACCGTACCCAGCAGCACCTGCGCCAACCGCAGCACCACCACGAACTAGATTACCAATGATAGATTTACTTTTACCGGGAGCAGCATATCGTAAACCGCGACCAATAGCTTTCAAACCTGTGACAGCAGCACCTTTCATGTCTGCAAATTCAGCAACTTGATCAGTTACAGAATCATAAATATAATATCGAGACATTTAAATCCCCAATTATTTGATAAGATTACTTTCTTATTATTAATTGAAGATTTTACTTTTTAATATTTATTAACTATGTGTTAATTTTTAATCGATTCTAAGAGTTACTGGTTGAAAATCGTCACCTTTAGTTTTGCGTCGGAAAACATTTCTTACTGTTTGTGCATCACGTTTAATTTGTCCTTTTGCGCCACCTCTTTTAGTTGCCCAATCATACGCTTCAGTTACGTGGTTTGGTAAATCTAAATTTATTTTTTTCGCTATACCAGGTGATCTTTTACTGACATGGTAAAGTAGAGCTTCCTTCCCATAACGATTTGCACCAGCTAATCCCGCAAGACCTACACCACCAATCGCACCATATTTAAATGCTTTTTTCAGCAAACTTTTCTTTTTTGGTTGTTCAGTAGTGTTTTGTGCAAATTCTACTGCGAAAGGGTTGAAGAGAGAATATTGTGCGTTTTTAGTTTCTTTCTTTTTACCACGCAATTTATTAACCAACGCTTTACCACCACGGTATGTACCATAACCACCTAAACCTAAACTTGCACCAATTAAACCCATTTTCGCAGCCAACTTAGGTTGTAGGAGAGTACCAACTGCTCCATAAGTCGCTCCCGCCATCGCAGGTACAGCTAATCCTGTTAATGTACCATTTCTTACAGCATTACCCCAGTTTCTCAATTCAGATTGTTTTTTAGGTTGTTCTTGCGCAAATGACGCAACATCAGTCAGAAACATGGAATACTCCCTTTTTTTACCTGTTAGTTTATTTTTAACACCTGTACCAATATCATACACAGTTTTCAATCCGGTTAGCGCATTTAACCCCACCAAACCAGCACCTGCAACACCTGCGATTTTCACATTGCGACGTAGTTTTGGTGATTTTTTCCATGTTCTTCGTGCTCTTGCGGCATACCGTGATACTTTTCGTTTTATTTGTTTTTCACCACTTTCGATACTGCGTTTTACAACATCATCAATTACATCTTGGGTCGCACCAGAATCCATTACTTGTTTTATATCTTTGCTCGCTTTATTTGCAAAGTATTTACCAAGACCAAATTCTGCGTTGTAAGCGTTATACAATGAGTAATTATTGTTCATCTTTTTTAAGTTTGTTGTAAGTTTTTGTACCGAGATATGCACCAGTAGATCCTAATGCCGCACCAGCAGCTACGCGATTCAAAGTTTTACCTAAGAAATCTTTTTTACTATATCCGCGAATACCACCACCTTGTGCCAATTGTTTCAAACCTTGTTTATTTCCAGGTCGCATTGTTAATGCTGTTAAACCTGCGAGTCCAGCACCAGTTAACGCACCACGACCTACATTTTTCAACACTCGTTTTTCTTTTTTATTACGACCACCTTCACCTTTTAAATCCTTTGGTGAACGTAATAACATTGACCCACCCGCACCGATTAATGCACCAGCAACACCTCTTGCGAGAATTGTTTTACCAAGGTTTTTGGGGAGATTGTGACCGGACACTTTAGCCGCTAAACCTATACCAACAGGTGTCGCAGCACCCAATAACCCTGTTTGAATTGCGTTTTTGCGAAACGTTCTACCAGGACTGCGACGTTCTTCTTCAGCGTTTTTCAAATCTTTTTGGATTTGTTTTTCAACATAAGCGTTATATCGATCTTTTAGTGAAAAATCAGCTAAAAACATTAATACATTCCTCGACGTTTTTCTTCCTTGCGACCAATACCCACAGTACCAAGTCCTGCACGACCAAGTTTGTAAGCACCGTACCCAGCAGCACCAACACCAGCAAGTGCTAATCCAGTTCGTTTATAATTCAGTCGAGAATTTCCAGGTGTACGACCTGTAAAATACTCTTTACCAATACCTTTAACAGCACCCCAATCTTTTGTACGTGCCGATTTAAACATTTCTTTACCATATCGTTTAGCAGTACCTAACGATCCACCAATACCGCTAATTTTTTTACCTAACCATGCTTGACCAAACGCAAACTCAGCATCCGCATCAGTCGCATACAAGCTGTACGGTGCGTAATCATTTTGCGGAACCATCCCAGGTGTATTTTGTAACGAATAACCATTACGTTGTGTATCACCTACAGTTTCATCTTCTTCAGGAATCTCACCTGTTAAACCAAACAAATCGCGCAAACGCATTTCGTAATCTGCGAATGCTTTCTCTACCATTTGTCCAGCATTTTCACCCAGTTGTTCTTCGTTCTTCATAATGTTTTTGAGAACACAGAAAAACTTTTGCGATAAGTCTTCAAATTCTTCTTCTAGTTGTTCATCATCTTGTGACATCGCATCTGCGTCGTCTAGGGTGAATACACCGTCCATAGTACCTTCACTGAAAAGTGACATCCCTTGTATGGCAGGAAAACCGACGATCGAAATCTCTTTAATGCGATCTTTCATAATATCGATACCAGGACTTAATTCTTTCGCAATGTTATTCTTAACCTTTTCAATCGTATCTTTTGCGCGAATTACAATATCATCACAAAAAATACCAAGTTTACCAAGTAAGTGTTTGTTGCGTTTATTTGGTAAATCTTCTTCGGTAATTTCTTTCACAACGAAAGGACTGTTAACATCTCCTACCAAATCATCAATAGTTTTACCATGTTCTTTTGCGATAGGGATTCGGATACCATCGTTGAAGAAACCATTACTATTTTCAGCAATGCGTTGAATACGTTCTGCGGGAAAGTCATGAGATCTACCTCGGTTGTCAACCCAATTACCCTCAGCAAGCACTAACGCACGTTTACTAATAGATCCATCGTCATTTTCTACAAAATTAACATCTACAGATCCAGTGTTAAAATACGCAATTTTTTTTAACATAATTTTGAAAAGTTGAATATATTCATACGTATCATAACAAAAAAAAAGACGTAGTTAATTTTGCGGCAAAACACCTTGTTTATGTCGCAATTCTTTTACGTAATCGCGCAAAATCATACTCATTGATTTATTTACACTTTCACAATAATTGTCCAAAAACTCTCGTTCTTCAGGGTGTACAAGAAACGTAATTCTTTCAGTGTGGTATTTTTTTGCCATAATCTTATAACCTTTAAACACATATTTATTATAACATGTTAAAATGAAAATACGCCATTGGGTGCAACCAACGACGTATCAAAAACAAATGTGATTTAACAGAGTTTATCATGTACAGAACGATTGAAAAAGAGGTATTATCTATACTTCGCGCAGAATATTTTCCACAAATGTCTTACGACACCTATTGTAATGTATTTATCTACAATGGACAACCGTTAGATGTTAACAAATTTAACTTCCAATTCTTAGACAAACACGACGTTCGAATCAGTGATGAAGTAATGCGCAATCTACTCCAAAATGGTTGCGAAAATACTTTCTCGTCTATTCAGACTTATTTAGAACGTTGTCACAACGAATACGGAACCAATAATTCGATTGACACTTTAACCAAAGAGATTTTCGAGTGTCAGACAAAGATTGAAGAATTGTACGTCAAAAAGTTTTTGGTTTCCGCCGTTGCGCGTATTTTGAAACCGGGATGTCAAGTAGACCAAGTTTTGGTTTTGCAGTCACCACAACAAGGTGTGTACAAAACATCTTTCTTTCGCGAACTTTTTGGTCATGACAATTTTTCAACCATCCGTCCACAAATGAACGAAACAGAGTTGATGAAATTGTGTTCATCGTTTTGGGCGTTATGTTACGACGAATTGGAAAGTAACATTAACAAGCGAACGATTGATAAAGTTAAATCGTTTATTACGACAACGCACGACGCATGGCGACGTTATTACACCACTCGCGAATTTGAAAAAGTTTTACGCACTTTTGTCTTATGTGGAACTACAAACAAAGATCGATTCTTGGTTGACAACACTGGGGAACGACGTTTTTGGATTGTGAAAATTCACAAAGAAATAGATCGTGATTGGGTTGCGCAAAATCGTGATCGTTTATTTGCTGAAAGTTATCACTTGTTCAAAGAAGGTTTTCAATGGTGGTTAACAAAAGATGAACAACGTGAAAGTAATCTTTTAAACCAAGATTACAAATCCAACGATACATTGGTTGAAATTATCAAAGATTATGTCGAGTGTAAAACTCAAAATAACGAACCTTTTCGTTTGAAAGATTTATGTTACGACTTGAACTTAAAGCCAACACGAAACGATATTATCGACATTCTTATCGATATTTGTGGTCTTGAAAAACCAACGAAATCTGTTCGTCACAACAAGATGAAAGGTTACTGGTGGAATTATAAACAAGAAGTGGAACTGTAATTAAAATCTAGTTCCACCCTTCAAACCCTTATATAGTAAATGTTCCGTCGATTTTGGAATTGGCGGAATTATTTTTGCGCACAACTTAACCGTAATCTATATCTACTTTTTATTAAAATATTCTAGTTCCTTCAGTTCCATGTGGATAAAACCTATATATACCAACAGGTTCAGATGGAATTATATGTGGAACTGAAAGTGGAATTAGATTCTAGTTCCAGATACAAGGTATGTAAAATACGTCCTGGGGATTCCTCGACCCTTGGCTGTAAGGGTTTCAGCTTTTTTTTTGCGCAGTTAATAACAGGTACAAAAACATTTCTTTATCTAAATATGTCACAATGATTTGTGAATAGTTTGTGCGTAGAAAGATGCAAGAAAATCTCAACGAAAACATTGGATATCGTTTAAAAATAGCACGACAAGAAAAAGAACTAAAAGGTTATTCCGTTGCTCGTAAACTCGACATCACAGCGGCAAATCTTTCACAAATGGAAAACGGTAAACGTTCTGTATCACTAGAAAACTTACTCAAGTTCTCACAACTTTACGACAAAGATGTTGTATACTTTCTTCAAGATTTTGTGCGGAAATAATGTTATAATTTACAAACTGTCTGAAAGAAAGTTTTATGCGTCAAATATTAGAGTTATTGTTTTTGCACATTTTTGGTACGACTGAAAATTTATACATTGTTTGCGCAATTGTTTTTATTTGTATTTTAGGATTTTGGTTGAGCGCAGAAATCAATACATGGTTTGACAAAAATCCGCGAGAAAGAAAGTAGGTTGCGCAAAATCTACACCAGGAGGTAATTGCGGTAAACGTCTTTCCAGAGTGTTGTTTATCGTGTCAAACGCTTGTTGTTCGCGATTTAATCCACGACGTATAGAATATCTACGACGTAAATTTCTAACACTAGACACACCACTTGCTGCAACACCACGCATTTTATCACCCGTTCTACGCGCAAATCTATTACCAGTTCGTATACCTTTTACAACATCTGCACTTGTTGGTATAGCTACAGCAGCACCTTTCAACGGGATACCAACACCCATTGCACCCAGACCCGTTGCAGCACCATTCCCGATACCCCAACCAACCGTATCATCTAACAGTTGTTCATTCGCAAACTTTTTACCAAAACCAAGTCGTCTTTTGCGTAAAATATCTGCTTGTTGTTGGTTCGATAAACGTTGAAAATTTAAGTTTGTGCGAATTTTATTTGCGTTATTTTTTATCTCTCGATTATTCAAAATACGTCTAGCACCTCTAGCCCCCAACCAATCACCAGCTAACGCACCAACTGCACCCAACGGCGAACCCACAACGCTACCAGCAAAACCACCAGTATTAACAAGTAAATCTTTACCACCTGCTTTATAAACACCTTCGGATAACGCTGGTGCAAGTTGTCTTATTGCTTGGGTTCTCCCCATACCCGTACTTGCTTTCATTAAACCCACAGCAGCACGATCTCGCGCAATACCATCCTTTACCGTTTTTATTGGATTTTTAACAATTTTCTTGGCAACATTACCAACACTTTCGACAATCTTTTGTCTTCCAGGTAACTTACGATTAATTAAGACTGATCCTAGTAAACTCGGCATATTTTAAACCATACATATTACATCTTTTTATTTTACCTTTCTTTCTTTGCGCGAATCAGCATATTTTTTCAACCCGTACGCACCCAACACACCACCACTCACTACACCAGCAAGACCAAGGTTTTTCAGCGTCTTACTTGCATCTTTACCACTAACTTTCGGTGCTTTCGGTGTGATTACTTGAGTAATAGGTTTTGCAGCACCCATACTTTTCACACTGTTATTCACTGGATTAACAACACTACGCCCATTGTGTTTACTTGCTATAACATCAAAACTGGGTTTGGGTTGAAGAGTAGGTAATGGTGCGATACCTCGTTGTGTGTTTTGCAACTTTGGTAAAGGATTGCGCAAATTTTGCATCGGCGCATTACGTTTTTGTCGATCACCCAACCACGACATGTTACCGCGCAAATTACTAGCGTTTTCTTTACCACCACCCATTTCGCGCAACATTCTCAACGTATTCTTTTTACGTTTGCTGATCACCACACCAAGTATTTGTTTGTTAGAACTTTTATTGATTCTTTGTTTGTTTACAGAATCAGTTATTTCTTTACGTGTGTTTTGTATTGCGCCATAAAGTTCTGGTTTGTTTTCGCGCAAATATTCTTCGTAACCTTTTCTGCGAAACTCTGCAACATCCCTTAGAAACATAAATACCTCAAACTTTACCTACATTATTACCCATACCAACTTTTCTTTTTTCAGCACGCTTCTTTTTCAACTGATTTGCGCTCAATTCATCTACAGTTTTTGGTGTGTTTTTATCTACACGTTTACTGGGACGACAATAATGATTATCATCTGTCCCACAAGGTTTACGTTCTCCTTTATTGTTTTTGCGCGTATCTACCCATTTTTCATCCATCCATCGTTTCAATCTATTACCTTCTTCACCTTTACGCACAATACCTTTACTTTTACGACACTTTGCGATTAATTGTGAACGACGTGCGGAAGTTTTCGGCATCTTTGCACGATATTCTTCTAAACACTCGTCGAATTGTGCTTCACACACGTCTGAAAGAAACATTTTGTTAATACTATTGTTATTCAACGTTTAAAGTTTAACAAAAAAAAGCACGTAGAAAACTACGTGCAAAAAAAGTTTGAAAAAGTTTATTTAGAAATCATCCGCGGTTAATTGACCCTCCATTTGCACTTCCACAATTTCCAATCGGTTTAATTCCACTAATTTTTTGGAAATATATTCTTGTCCTTTCGCTGTTAGAACTGTGACCGTATCATACATCCCCGGTTGGTGTGCTCGTTGTTTACGATAAACTTCTGCACGACCAGCATTGATGTGTATTTGATACGGTGTACGACCATCTTTTTGTAAGAAGTTTATTTTATACAAGTTTTCAAACATTTTATTGCGACCAATTTTCATTGCTTTTGCAAATTCACTAATTGTTACAACATCTTTATCGTGAACAATTAATGTTTCAGCAAGTTGTACAAGTGGTTCTTTCTCGATCAAAGTTGTACGCAATTCCTTTACGTCTTCTTTTAAGATTTCTACTTTTTGTTCAGCAATCTGCCGAGCTTCTTTTTCTGCGAGATATGCTTTTTCAGACTTAAGCGCGAGTGTGAGAATATCTAATCGAGACAAACTGGACGGATCAAAAGTTTTTCCATAACCTCCTGTTTTACGAATTGTAGGTAATATGTCAGCAAAAACCCATTGTTGAAATTCTTTTGCTGATTCAAGTTTGCTGGAAAAAATCAACTGGTAAATTCCAGGCTCTTCCAATACTGTAATATCTTGCATTCCACCAGGGGTCTGCGCCTTACAGATCCCTTTGTAAACCTTATCCACTAAGCGATACACAGCATCTGCGGCATTTTTAAAACCTAAAACAATCGCTACATCTTTTGCTACGGGTTTACCTTCTATAAAACGAACTTCTCGGTCTTTAAATTGAAAAATTGTCAGGTTACTCATCGTTACTACTGTTATATTTGTCTACATGTTACAATTATAACATCCAAACACTTGTCAATGGGTAGATATGATTAAAGATAGATTTAGTATTCGTGTTGAAAGAGAACGGTTGCAAAAACTTCGTGAAGTGTCAGAACAACGACGTAAAACAATGACACAATTGGTTGAAGATTGGATTGATAGTTTACAAAGTAGTAAAAAAGAAAACTAACACTTGCTCTGTATGGATTTCAGTTTCTGAACCAATGTTTCACTTGGGCGCACCAAACATCGCCCATTTTTTCTGGAATCTGGTGAACGATGCTTGCATAAACTCAGCCGTTCGTATACGATTCGCTTCAGTTGTTAATTCTTTTTTCTTTTTGCGCAAAAAGGTACGTTGTTCAGTTTTCGACAAAAGTTTGAAAGCATCAATATCTGCTTTTTTGTTTCCAAACACATTTTTCATAACATCTACTTCCAGAAAATCATTAACAGTTTTCTCGTTTAAATCACCCAACAAAACATCAATAGTTTTTACCGCATCTTCACGTCCTTTAATTGCGTTACTTTTTACGGTTGAAGAATTTATATTTAAGTTTTTCACAAATGGATCTGTTAAAACTTTATCTGTTAGTTTTTGTTTATAAGTTAGTGTGGCATCTTTTAACTCGTAAAGTTTTTTCGACACATTGTTTATTAAAGTTTTGTGTGTTTCGTTTTTGCGATAAATTCGCATTGTATTTTCACCTAAAACACCTTCCATACCTTGTCGCACATAAATAGTTATGTCGTTGAAAACCGTAGTTCCACTTTCTGCTCTTGTTAACGCAAGTTCTGTTATCGCACGATCTCTTTCAATAATGCGCAATTTACTCTGAAACCGTTGAAACTCAACAGGAGTGATTGTTTCTTTATTGCGCAATTTTCTTTCAACACTTCGTAAAAACTTAATGTCTTTATCAACAACACCTTCTTCAGCAAATCTTTTCACAATATCTAACTTCGGCACTTCACGTATTTTTGTTGAAAAAGATTTATCATCCGCAAGTTTTAAATCAACACCACGAGCATCGAAAACATCAAATGGTTCTAATCTGTCGAAATATGTGCGCAACTCTGCTTTCGACATCATCCCTTCTTCAACAGCACGTACACGTCGATCACTAATACCCGATAACATTTTGTCCGTTCTATTTATTGCTTTTTCGTTTTCAATAATTGTTCGCGCAAGATAAGGTCTTGTTGTTGTATCACCCTGTTCATACGCCGATTGCAACATTGTATTCCTTCTTTTCAAATCTGTTCTACGTTCTTGTAGGTTTATTTCTAACACTTTATTGTCAATTGTTGAACCGTGATACGCGCTATATGTTTGATCGACCAATGTATTATCAACAGAACTATTCGTCACCAAATTTTCAATCAATTCTTGATTCTTTGGGGTTAGTTCTCCTAAATCCGTTAAAGGAGTTTCCCATTCAGGATATTTCGCAATTTGTGCTTTACTTGGTTTCAATGGTGTTGGAATACTATCTTCAATATCCACATCATCCGCAAGTCGTAAAGATTGATTCAACACGTTTTGATCAGGTACTTCTAGACCTTTTACCAAACCTTTTTCCTCAATGGTGCGCACAACACTCTGACCACGTTGTTTCATTAGATTCGCCGCATATTTCGCAGTTAAACTCTTGCGCAAATAAAAGTACGCAGCACCAATCGCTACCGCTGCACCACCTACCGTAGCAGCACCATACCACCATTTCGACCTATCGGTATCTTCTGTTGCTAAATTCGCGTTACTTCTACCCGCTACAGTTGCACCACCAATCGCTGTTACCGCAGCAGCAGTTTCAGCTACACTATCTTTCACCAACGCACCACCCATCGCAACAAGCTGATTCTCTTCATCCCTTGTTAAGGGTCTTAGAACACAATAGCAGTGCGGATGGGAAGGTACAGCGAGCTGTCGGTCTGTTAACGCTTCTTCAAGGGTGTAAACACCGGATAATGACTCTTTTAGGTTTAATTTGCGCAATTTTTCCGAAGTACCTTTTGCGCGAATCGTACAAATATTACACACTTTACCACTACGTCTGTTTTCAACATCGTTGACCCAACGCACAAACTTTACATTATTTGCGTACAACGAATGCAATCTACCCATGTTGAAAGCAGCAACTACCTCTGTTTCAACAATGCGTCGTATTTTGGAAATACTTACTTTTTCCTCACGATCAACATATTGTTTTTTCATTTCTTCATAGAGTTTTACTTCGCGCATTTTGTTTAAGTTCTCATTTGCACGTGGTTTAACTCGCACACCAGGAAGTAAAACATCTTCACCCGCAATGTTTACAATTCCGCCACGTGTTGTTTCTAGCGGTATCCCACCAATTGTAATTCTGTCTCTTTTTTCACCAGTAGCTGTAATTTCTTCACCTTCTTTGCGCATTATTTTTTGTTCAAAGTATTGTTGAATAGGTGCGCTTTGTTTACCTTTGTTGTTCAAGTAATCATCGTTCATTTGGTTGAAAACTTTCGTCATGTTTTCTCGCGTATCACCCGCATAAGTTCGCGCAATATAATCTGTGCGTGTTTGTAAATACACTCGACCAAAATCACTATCTTGCATGAAGTCTGAAGAAGATGCTTGTTGTCTTGTGCGCAAATCGCGTAAGTTTCTTGCTGCAACTTCTACTTCCGCACGTTCTTCTTTTGTAAACTTTCGCCCTAAACGTTTTTGTAATTCTTCAGGTGTTGGTTCTTGAAGTGTTGGTTTTTCTTTTGGTTGTTTTGGTGTTTTTACAACAGGTTCTTTAGGTGTTTTAACAAGACTCTCTTTTACTTTGCGTGGTGTTTTTATTACACTTGTTGTTTCAATTTCTTTACCGGTTGTTACAGGTCTGTCTTTTAATGTTTGACGCGATATTGCATCACCTTGTCTTAAATCTCTTTCATTTACTAATTGATCTAATCGATTTAGATATTTACTTCTGCGATCTTTTAAACGATTCTTTTCATTCGAATCTGTTTCCATTTCTAATCTTGCGTTTAAAATATCCAACGCTTCTCTTAATTGTCCGATTGTTAATTGCGATAACTTTAATTTTGCAAACTCCGCAATATCATCCTCATTTTGCGCAAAGTTTACTTGTTCACCAATGTCACGATCTCCCGCAACAAAACTATTAAACCACAACCAAGTCAAAACATCTCTCACACGCATTCTCAATTTCGCGACATCTTTCTCCCCCAACACACCACCTTTTCGCAACATCGTCAAAAACAATTCTTTCCTTTCTTCTTCAACCACTTTCAACATTTGCGCCATCCAAATATCGATGGTTTCTTCTAACACTGTTTTCTTTGCAAACTGCGCTTCCAGTAACGCTTCTTCAAAACTTTGTCCTGCGAAATTATATACTTTACTTTTCTCTGTTAACATAATACTTATCATCTAGTTATCTTTCAGATCATCCTAACAAATATTGATATGCCTAAACCACGTCTTGCTCCCGATATGACTCCTGAAGAACGCTATGCTTGTAAAGTCAAACCCAAAGTACCTGATGCAATCTATAACCTCTCAGAAGCAGTAGTCGCAGCACAACTCTATTGGCGCAAAGTATTCCCCAATGATGCACCCATCTCTCGTAACAAAATTCGCGCTTTATATCTCTTTCTCTTCGACGTAATCATTCATTCGTTGACCAAAGATGCGCTAATTTCTTTACATCATTTCGGTACGTTTGAGCGCAAGTTTCGCGAAGGAGCACCAATCTACGACCACATATCCGGTAAACCAGCTTATCGACGTGCGCACTATCGTGTTGTTTTCAAACCATGTAAGCGTTTCAAAGACGTTATGAATAACGATAATCTCAACGCTTTTCACGACACGGATTTCTTACTCGACGAAATGTATGAAGACGAACAACTAACTCAAGCTGCTACGGACGTAAACAATAGAACGTTGTTTGAAGAAGAGGAACTTGCAAATAACGACGCATAACGTTGTGTCCATTCGCGCAATTTAAAACACGCATCACCCTCTTCAAAGTATTCTTTCGCTTCACGCATCAATTTGTCCGTTAATGATTGCAATGTCATACAACGGACATTTTGCGCAAGATTATATTTAACATACTCAATCGCACGTTCGTCAAACTTTTGCGCCACAATTGACAACTGTACATTTTCACCAAATTTACGCCCCATCACCACTGCACTACCAGGATTCAACAACACACTCTGAATCCCGTTTAACGTGCCTGTAGAACCCAAAACGATATAACCCTCATGAACCCCATTTACCTGCCGATACAGGTCGATAAACACGCGCTTATCGTTGTTGTAAGGATTGATGAAAGGTTTCTTGGTTGAAAAAGGGTGATTAGTTTGTGTTGACATGTGCGCCAAATCGCTAATCCACTGTTCAGCACGTTCGATGTAATCTTTTTTATCGCTACTACCTGTGTCTAATTGTTCCGTGGTGCGTTTATTCACTTCGTTATTCGTTGCACTCATTGCTTGCTTTTTACCTTCATCTACGGTTCGGTCACTTTTTTCAACCACAGATACCTCTTTTTGTTGCGGTGTTACGATACGTTTTTTTGCCAAACTAACATTACACATTTGCACAAACTTTTCTCCTTCTTCAGTGAGATAAATCTCGTTACCCATTACAATCACAAATTGAGCATCATTTGGTCTTGTCGCAATAAATGTAAGTAACTGTTCACGTTTTTCTTTTGCGTACTCTTTACCCCAATTATTCTTTGCAACAAAGTTTGAAAAAGAAACACCTACAATTTCATTTGTTTTCACATCAATCAGAAAACTTTTTCCACATTTACGCACACGTTTATAAACCATAACAACATTATTTTTGCACTACACAAAGATTGTAACGTCGAAACTTTTTATATTTGCGCATTTAATCTTTTCTTTATATTTCGTACAAAACATTTGGTTTCTTTTCTTTCAGCGCATCATTGATTTCTTTCAAATACTCGCAGAAAAACTTTGCATCTTCTAATTCCGCAAACGACAAAACATTATCTTCTTCATCCATTAACTCACACCACTCATCTGCGAGGGTTTCCTTCTCTTGCACCACATAACGTCCATCTTGTTCAACTACTCGGTACTTCATTAAAATAAACTCCTAATGTCGCTAAGTGATTCGGAAAACACATTTTCATCAGTCATTATATCTCCCAAAGAGTTTGCTGAAAAAGGATTATCACGGTATTCATCATTCACATCCACAACATAATCTTTACCGCCTCCACCTTTGCGAATTTCGTTTTTCTCAATGTAGTTTATTGCTTGCGATAACGCATCCACAAAATCATCGTTGATACCTTTGGGGAAAGTGATAAGTTGATCTGCGCAAATCTTACTTTTTGCATGAACTGTATGGTGTGGCAACCAAACATGATTCAGCGCAAATCGCGGTAGTGTGGTTGAAAATCGCGTAAACTTATCACCTCCATATTCTTTTGGTTGTATGCGCACAATGTTTTGCGTGTTATACTCCCGTTCGATAAAATCACACAATGCACGTCCATTCGACAATTCTTCAACCAACTGAAAAGCAGTTTTCCATTCTTCGCGCAATTTGACAAATGTTTTCACTTGGTCGGGAAACGACATTTTCTCCATCACAATGTCTAAAACGTAAATCTTCGCACCCATTAACCCCAGAATTAGAAAACAATTGTAAGACGATTGTGATTCAAGACTTCCATCACTGAGATCCACCGACATAAAAATACTCGCAAAATCTTCTAACGCAGGACGCATATTGACACCTTCGTTTGTCCAGTAACGTATGTCTTCTTTCTTGACGTAAGCACCACCTGGGGGAATAGGGTTTTGTTGAAATTGCGACTCCCAGAAGAACGGATTCTTTTTCTCTTTCGCTATATATTCTTCACTGAAGAGTTTGGGTTTGAGCAACTCACCAGGAGCATTTCGCGCATCTTGACCACGATACCCAATATGTTTTACACCTGTGTATTCTTCAGGTAAGCGCAATACAACCCAATCACCATGCTCTCTTTCCAAGTACCCCGACATATCCTCGGTACTGATACGTTGTTGTAAACAAACTTGACGGAACGTTTCAGGGTTTTGCCAACGTGTACGGAGACTACCTTCGTAATACTCCACTGCACCCCGTAATCTTGCAGGTGAATTTGCGTCCTGACCACTGTTGATGTCATCCATACAAATGTAGTGATAACCAAATCCAGTAGGTGATGCACCTACCGACAAACCCATACGATTACCACCATTTTGGTTCTCGTAGTAAGTCTTCGCGTTTTGGTCTGTTGACCAGAGAAAGAGATGACCCCAATTAGATTGAAAAAAGTTGCTGTTGATCAAATCGCGACTTGCACGAGCATCACGCATGGATAAATCACGTCTGTAAGACACCGTAAGGATTTTGTTTGCGGGATCTTGCAACCACAACCATACGGGATACATTTGCGAAAGGATGGTACTTTTACCAGATCGAGGGGAGATGTTGACGATAAGTTTTTGGAACTCTAAGTCATAAATCATCTCCATGTGATCAGCGATTGTGTCGATATACCAAGCACCGATGAAATCTACTGAGGTTACTGGTTTCCAAGCTTGCGCAATAAATTCACCGAAATCATAACGACAAAGTTCTACATTTACACTTTTGTAATATTCGGTGAGTGTGAGAAAGTTGTTGTCTGAAAGAAGTTGTTTGTCACTGTATTTGTTTGTAAACTTTGTTATTTCTTTTTGTAGTAGATCGCGATCTTTGCGCAATTCTTGTTTTTGTATTTGTCTTTGTGTGTTTTTTATTTTTATTACTTCGGTCATATTTACACCTCATCCAACCAAATTTCATAACCATCTTTTGATTCCCAGTCGTGATCGTATTTTACTTTTCTATTGATTGACTCGTAAGGTACTACTTTTTTTATTTTAAATTTGCTACCGGTTGGAAACAATATTTCACCTTCATATTGACCTGTTAAATCGCCAATCCATCTACCCTCTGTATTTTTCTTGCGTTTTATTCGATATTTTATTTGTGTATCGGTAGTTGGATCGAAGTTTTGAAAATGATCTATACCTTCCCCGTAATATTTACGCGCATTTAAAGAGGTTGAAAAGGGGTGTTTTACTGTAAGTACGTCGTTATCTAAACGTTCTCTACTGTTCATCATAATTCCTGGTGATTTAATAGAACCCTCGTAAGCGTCTAAAAAACCTTCAATTTGGTCGTCCGATACAGTTATCGTTCTGATTAATTTTGCGTTTTTTTCTCTGGGTGTAAACCAAGTTGGTAGATTTTCGGGTGTTGCTCTTGGTAATTTGCGCAAACCCTTATTTGCGTATTTAACCAACATACCAATCTGTTTGTCTTCTCCCGAATCAAAATTGTACGTGTTCATGTGGATATAACCACTTTTTGTATATGTGTCCAATGCTCTTGCTTCTAATCGCGTTAAACCCATTCCCATCATATTTTTTTCAACATCACCACCTAAAAATTGCTTGTTTTTACCACTCAATAATTGTTTTCTAATCGCACGATTTTCAGCAGTTCCAAACACTCGTCGTTTTTTACCAACTTTTTCAAAAAGATTTGCACCACCTTGTCGCCAAAAATTACTTCCTTTCACCGCAAAAACTTTACCATTGACAATTCTGTTGTGTAATTTTCGCGCAACTTTAATTCGTGCAAATTGTGCTTCGTAAACGTCTGAAAGAAAATACATAAACTTTAAAACAAAACTTTATGTTCTTATTGTACGCAAAAAAAAACACGTAGATTGTTTCACTACGTGTTGTTGAAAAATTGTGTTTGTAAGTTTTATGCTAATTTTGGTGTATCGTAACCTTTAATAAATGCAATAAAATCATTTCCAACTTGTTTACATTTATTCACCGCTTGCCACGGGTTTGCGGTGGATGTTTTTTTCAACACCATTTTTTCCGACAATTGCAAAAGAGTCATTTTATCTTTTTCATCGTCGGACATATTAGGACGACAACCGTTTGGAATACCCACCAATTGATTGTTGTGTTTGTTCACGGTTGCTAGGTGAATACCTTTTGCACCACGAGATTTTAATTCATCGTACAAACCAAACAACTCACGCAAATATGCTGCATGGGTTTCGGTACATTCTTGCACTGCTGCCAATTGTTCAACCGTTGTCACACGATTAATCGCATGTTTTGCCAAAACTTCTGGGGCGACGATTAACATACCGCTAAGTTCGTAACCTAAAGTGGCTAACAGAGTTAAACGTGTTTGTGCTTTATCTCGTGTGTCTTTTTTAATCCGACTACTTTTAGCAATTTCTGAAAGAATCTGTACAACTTCCTCAGAAGTTACTAACGTGCCCTTACGTAACCCTTTCCCTGTGGGGATTTCAGCGTTTTTACCCACCTTGAGCGTTACCATAATTCGTTTGATAGTTTCTGGATGACAGTCTACCCAACGAGCCAAACCTTTTGGGCTGGAATATAACAGACTTTTTTGTTTGTCGTAATACAACTCGAAACCATCGTAGTCTTGTTGTAATTTTTCTCGTTCTACTTTTACAATCGTCATATTTACCACTCCTTCGTGGACTTAACATGTTACAATCATAACATACTACAAACAGGATGTGTTTATGCTCGTTAAAAAAAATCTGCATGTAAAAGTTGAAGAAAGTCGTATGGACAAATTGCGCAAATTGGCGGAACTGAAAAAGAAAACTATCACAAGTGTTATTGAAGATTGGTTGGATACGGTAGACTTAACAACACAACCAAAACTTTAAAACTTTCGGCATATTTCACCACAGAGAGCTTCGTGCTCTTTTTTTTACTTTCACTTCGTTCAGTCAAATCTTTTACGTCAATCTTGTTGTACGTTGTTTTACTCGTACATTCTGCGCATGTTTAAAACCAAGGGTTTGTTGGTTCGTTTTGTCCATCATCGTAAAAACAGATTGGGACATCTTCATCCAACTTAACCACAATTGAACAAGGATCTACATGTTTTGGTTCTTTACATTCTTCATCCACAGGATACAATAAATGGTCAAAAGTGTCGTAATAAAAGAAACCTTGTTTATGTTGTATTCTACGTTTTTCTTCACGTAGTTTACGACTCGTGGTTTCATACCCTGTTTTATCTATTGGGTGACAACTCTTTAAAAGATGTTCTAAAAACGCGATCTTATCACTGTTATCACCATACAAATCATCAAACCGTTCATCCCACAATCTACCTAACTCTTCAAATCCTTCGTAGTTATCCGCAGATTCTTCTTGTAACCTAATTTGAAAAAAAGAACTTATTTCGTCGTAATCTGACAAGACAACTTCTTCAAAATATTCACTTGGTGCTGTAGGATCGTAATTCGATTTCCACTCACCATATTTCTCATACCGTAAAATCGTGCTGAAACACCCCTCACGTCGTCTCAGAGGAACGAAACCATCTCGCACGACCAAATACGCATATCGCGAATCAACACGTCTTACACGATGAAATACGAGGGGATATGAAAAAAGAATGCGTGTGTTCATATTCCAAAAAGTTTAACAATTTCTTCTACGTTATCTGTTTTACCAAAAGCATCCTTACCATCTTTCCACAACCACCATTCAGCATAAAAAGGTTCTTGGTCGTAAACTACAACCTCTAAATCTTTACCATTTTGTTTGAAGAAAATATGCCAGATACCAACATCGTCACTGATTAAACCTTCTACATAATTAATACCTGCTTTTTGTGGTAAACTTTCTTGCAATGTTTTTGGTAACGGTTTCATTAACACACTCTCCTGGTATATTTTGCATCGGGTACTTTACCCCACTCATCATTCAACTGTGCTGGATAAAGTCGTTGTGTTTCTATTATTTCTTTAAACGTGGATTTACCAACATTCTCCATAACACAAATATCATGCCCTTGGGTAAATTGTAAGTGATTCGGTATCTCAGGTTTCCAACACAATACCCATTCGCCATACACTGTTCTCTCACCCCAGGTATCTTCTTCTTCAAACCAGATAAAACCCATGATTGCGCACACATCATCACAATCGTAATCAATGTCCAATTTGCGCAAAAACTCTTCGTATTCTTCTGGTGTATAACCTACTCGCAAATTACACTGCACTTTGTTTACGGTGAAATGTGTTGCTTTCACTTTGCGAAACTTTGTGAATTGTAGAAATTCTTTTTGTGCGTTTTTCATCTAAAACCCCATTCTTTTACGTAATGTATACCAAATCGTATACGCTGTGACTTCACTACCTTGTATGAAATGACTTAGTTCTTCGCGCAAATCATCAATGTAATAGAGACTATCTTCTAACTCATCACTGTGTTTAACGTTCACCCACAAACGCGATATACGTTTTTTGTTTGTGCTCACTTTATCCCAAACAATATCTACACTACCTCTACCAACAACTGCGAGTGAAAAGTGGGGTAGTTCTTTTTCAAACTTTTGCGCAAGTTCTTTCAGCAAGTTTTCGGTTCTTTTGTAAGCGTATTCTGTTACAGGTAACTCGTCGTCTTCTTCATAGTTTTGTAAAAGTAAGTCGTTTAATTTTTCATCAATGTTTGTTTTCATATTTGCTCCATTATCTGTTTATACTTTTCAACCGCTTTTTTCATCGTATCATTTGGTTCACGTTCATCCAACAAACTTTGCACAAAATGTATACTTGCTTCTTCCGTTAGTCTCACCGATTCGCGCAATATATCATCCTCAGTCTGAAGAGAATCACACCAGTCTTTGTCGATACGTTGTGCAAATACTTTGTTCATTTGCTCGTACCTTTTGTCTAATTCTTCAGTCATCATAAATCTTACAGATAAATAAGTCGTGCGATTTCGCGATACAGTTTTAAATTCTCAACCATTAGTTTTTGCGCAAAGTCTTTGTGTTTATATTTGCTCAATGTGCGCAAAGCTGTTGAGTTCAAGTTGTGTTCATAATCAAATAACGCTTGTTTTACTTCTTCAATCTGACGCAATCTTTCCAATTTCGCGAGATATGTTTTTGCCGACACACTGCGATAATACAACTCAGGTAACGGTTTGAAAAAAATGTGCAGATATTTTGCGAAGTATTTTTCATACAAACTTTCATAATTGTGTATTTTAAGTTTTAAAAACAATGTGTTTAAACATAATTGTTTGAAAAAAGAAGGTTGTACGTTTAACGAATTTACATACAATTCTAACTCTGGATGTATATCGTATTTTTCAACATACTCCAAAGTCCACTGTTCAACCAACCATTCCTTCCAATCATTTAATTCTTCCATTGTTGTTATAACCACCATTCATCACCTGTACATTCATCTTCG
>JACCDR012157636.1_pt1 | contig 70861 bp, 84 predicted proteins | sample 7446431 | NCBI WGS metagenome assembly JACCDR01 (sample SAMN15323443, study PRJNA562643) | freshwater metagenome | isolation source: river surface water | place: USA:Blue River Watershed | collected 2017-08-17 | reverse complement strand
CCGCCGGCCAGGCTTGCGCCAGCAGCAGCACGCCCGGCCCAGACGCCGGGGGCGCGGGGGCGCCGCCGGCCAGGCTTGCGCCAGCAGCAGCACGCCCGGCCCAGACGCCGGGGGCGCGGGGGTGAACGAAGCAAACCCTGGACGCAGATTTTGCTGGCCAGCGGGCTCCCCGCGCAAGCAGGGGTGAACGGCAGGTATTCTGGCTGGCGGGCGACAATCCGATGGATTCCCTACGCATGCGGGGGTGAACGGTGGAGCATGAGGATATGAAGTTAACCGAGCTCGGGATTCCCCGCGCACGCGGGGGTGAACGGCAGCTGAATCAAGCGCAGGAAGGAGTGGTCACGGATTCCCTGCGCAAGCGGGGGTGAACGTGTCGATCGGGTAAGCTATGACGTAAACACCATGGATTCCCTGCGCACGCAGGGGTGAACGATGTATCTGAAAAATGGCACACCCGGCTACTTGGCCGGGTGTTTTTTTGTCACCCTGAAAAATTGATAGATTTTTCTCAAAAAAACCTATCAATTAGGCCGTGATTGCGCTATGCTTGGATCACTCGATAACCCAAATCAGGAGAGGTCCATGTCCACCGCCGCCGCCCACCACTTCGCCACCCAACGCGCCAGCCGCGCCGCCGCTCGCGCTAAAGCCGCACTGAGCATTGAGGCTCAGCACACCTCAAAAGCCGCCCTGGCCGGGCTAATCGAACTCGCTAAAGCCGAACCGAAGCCCGGCGCGGCCATGCTCATCCATGGGCTGCCGATGCGCTACAGCACGCCGCCGGCTTGCATGACCGACCAGCAGATTCAAGCGCTGGCCAGTTTCCTGGCCGGCACGCTGGACATCCTGACAAAAAAATACGAAGAAACACAGGCTGGTGGCTATTGCGACACCGCTGAAGCCATCGCCCTAGAGCGAGCCAAAGACGCCACTGAAAAACGAATCAAGCGCTTGGCGCGCTTTCTGGGGATTAAGCACTGGCCGGCGCTGACCACCCCAGGGTGTTCAGTAGCGGCAATCCTCCGCGCTGAGGAGCTGCTATTGCGCTGGACGGCGCAAGACGCAGGCAAAGACCCTGCCGAACTGGAGAAGGCCCATGGACCAACACCTGGCTTTGATGCAGCCGGCCATTATGGCTTCACTGGGGGCAACTTGCTGCGAGTGTTTAAAGCCGCACGCTGCACCGTTGGGGCGCGTTTTGATGCGCTCTTACGCCGGGCTTACGAGAACGGAAAATGCAAGGGGAAAAGCCCAGAAGGCTTTGCCGCCCGCGCGCAGCTGTGGGCTTACAAATCAGGCTTCTCGCTGCGCAAAATCGCGCTGATCCAGCGCGGCGCAAGTGCGATTCATCGCGGACGGGCATCCAGCCAAGCACTATACGCCCTTGGGCGAATGTCCCGCATTGCTGCGCTGGCAGCGGCCAGTGGGGCAAAACCAGACCAGCCAGGCAAGCCTATCCGCTTGCGCAACCTAAATTGGGCTGCCGCAAAAGAGGCCATAGCCGCCCAGGCGGCCATCAAGGCCGGGACGGCTTCTATTGAGCAAAAAAAGCTGGTGTTTTCCCTTCTCTCTGGTAGGGAAGCGCGGATAAACTTCGCAATGAAGCACTTCCACATGCAACAATCTTCCCGTGACGGGGTAATTAGCATGGAAAGCGAAGTGCTGTGGACCATCCATGGCGTGGACTTGCGCTTGTACATCCACGCCAAATGCACCTGGCGTGCTGCGTATTACCGAGACATAGATATCCTGGCTACAAGAGGCCCAGACTCTTACCATGCAGATAACGCTTCCACCAGAGAAGCAGTATCCCGGGCAATTGCAGCCTGGAAAAAGCAGAGAAAAGCCAAAATCGCAGCAGGCGAAGAGCGGCGGAAAGCCCACGCCATATCCGAGTTGGAAGCCAGCATTGCCGAAGGCAACGTATTCTGCCCGATCATCTACCGCAAAGACTCGTTTGCGGCAGGCAATTGCGAACCTGGCACAGAAGCATTTGCCGTCAAACATGGCTGGGGAGATAAGGCCTTCATCCCCGCGCAATGGCTGCGCAACAGCACTGAGCTGCGTGCCCGGAACACCTACAACGTGGCGGTCAAAGAGTCCGCGCGGCTGATCACCGAACAATAAACCGCCCGCGCGGCGCTACCCTGCGCCGCGCTAAAAACAGAAAAGAGACAGCATGGAAATCCTTGACCTAGACAACGTGGAATTCGTTGGCCCACCAGCGCTAACACTGCTTCAGCGCTGGAACGCGCGTTGCGCGGAATTCCGCCAAAAAAATCCAAGCCTGCTTCTAGGGTATATTCCCGACGAACAGGCCAGGATCGACGAAGACGGTGGACTGACCATTTTTGTCAAGCTGGGCGACCAAGAAATCTCGATGCGCGCCGCTGAACCTGACGAATGGCGCATGACGGCGGCAGCGAAGAAAGGGGCACACTGATGGCCCACGCATTTTTTATTGTCAAATCCGCCGAGGGCAAAGAAATCTCTCGGCATCGAGAGCCAAGCCGCGCCAGCGCGGTTACGGCATTTGTCTTGGCAATGACGGACGCCAAGCCAGGTCAGTCGGTACGGTTGGAACGGTCAGGGGTTGTCATCGCCAGGTTCCCCGACCCAGAAAAACACTGGACCCGCGAAGATCTGGACCAGCTTTACGCCGGCCGCACTGGGCGCCCAAAAAAAGCCCGCGGGCATGTTGTCCGCCACCTCAGCCTGACACCCCAGCAAACTGAGGTGGCGAAGCGGCACGGGGAAACCCCTGAAGACGGCATTCTTGCACTTCTTAATGCTCAACTGGAAGGGACAAAGGAGCCACGATGAAAATCATTTACACCAGCATTGCGGTTGAATATGCCACCCAAGCGCAACAACACTGCCACCGTGCATGGGATTGCGCTGCTGGCCCTGAGTTTTGCACGCCAACGGCCAGCCGCTGCGCAACGTGCATGCCCAATCACAGTGAGTACGTAAGCCACGCGCTTAGCCAAGGCATCTACGACTTATCGCACGACACAAGATATACCGAAGCCACACTGGAAAATGCAGTAGAAAAAATGATATGCCAGTACAATAAAATCCATGATGTTCGTAGCCTATTGAGTAGCGCCAGAGAGTTTGCAGCAATTGCTTCCGAGCTATCCAGGCGAAAAAACATCACGGTGTTTGGGCACTGGCACCGCGTGTATGTTTATTGGCATCTAGCGCTACAGCTTGACAAGCTGGAAATGGAAAGTTGAATACACTAAATCAGCATCTTCGTGAGCCCTTATATGGATACGACAGCTACGCGCGTGAGTTGGCCGAGCATGTCGCACAAGGAAACCCAGAAATCTTCACCGCCCCAGAAGACCTGCTGCTGAGTGATTTAGGAGTTGCAACAGAAGGTTTGCACTGCCTAGAAGAGCGCATCGCGCTGCTCAGCGAAATGGTGGCCAATAAAACCGTCGTCCGCCAGCAGCCGATCTAACCCGACCAAAATAGCTGGATTCCCTGCGCACGCAGGGGTGAACGGTGCACATTCTAGCGGAAATGGTATATGACACGGGATTCCCTGCGCAAGCGGGGGTGAACGATGTATCTGAAAAATGAAACACCCGGCCGAGCGTAGAGCTTGGCCGGGTGTTTTTTTGTCCTTCAGCCTTTACCGCCCCTCTTCCGCCGCGCCAGCGTCCATTCTTTTGATGCCCGCCCAACGCCGCGCACCAAAACATCCTCCGGCAGAATGCCCTCCCCGCAATGCGGGCAAACCGGAACATCGCGGCGCGTGCGCCATACATCATCCAGCGCCTTCGCTGCCCGGCTGATCAGCGCATGATTTTGCGCCGCCGCCAACTCCAGCCGCTCGCGCTCCAGCCGCTGATGCTCTCGGCCAAGTGCGCCATGCAGCGCCAGCAGCGCGTCAAACGCCTCCAGCTCGGAGTTGCAATCCTGGCACCATACACGTCGTTCATTGCGGTCAAACAGCATGTGCAGATGCCGGCAAGGGCTGCGCTTTCTGGGCGTGTGCCCACGCGCAAGCTGGAACTCGGCGATGCTGACCACATCGCCGCAGCGCACATGCTCAAGCGGCTGGACAGGCGTCACGCCGAGCTTGGCGCTTTTGTCATCTGGCATGCATCTCTTCCTCAAGCGCCAAAAAATCCGCTTCGCAGTCGCCAATCGGCTCAAGTGCTCGCGCTACCGCGTCTAAATCAAGGCAGCCGCCATCCATTTCGACGGACCAATCCATCCCGGACACATCCGATGGGCCAGTGATAACCCCTGTCCGGCCGATCAGCGCGTACAGCAATGGGTTGCTGTATCGAGATTGCCCGCCGATGTAGCGGACGCGAACGCCAATTTCAAGCGGCTTCATTTTGCACACTCCAGACACACCGGATACTCCACCAACTCCGGCGCGCCGCTCCGGCGTTTCAACTCGCATCGATCAACCAGCTTGCTAAGCTGCTGCGGGTACTGCCATTTCCCGCAGCGCCCGCACTGTACTTGCCGCAAGCCTGCCTTATGCTGCACCTCTGCCCATTCGTGCCAGGCCAGGTAGCCTGATGGCATCGGATCGCCAGGCTTGAATGCTGGGGTTTCGCAGACAATGCCGCGGACGTCTTGGTTATTGAATAATGCGCACGTCATCTGCCGGCGTCCAGATTATTGACGAATATCAAACCAACGCCTCTTCAAACGGAATCACCGGCAAATCACGGAGCACCCGCTGCCGAACAAACTGGTAGCAACTCGCTGGCCGATCCCACTGCCAGCGAATAACATCGCCGAATTCGTCAAGGATTCCGTAGCGGATACGCGGCTTCATGGCTTGGTAGCCTTGGCAATCGCAGCGCGCCCGCGCTCGATATCATCTTGGGTCAGTGCGCCGCAGTCATCCGCCTCAATGATCGCGGCCAACGCCGCCAGCAGACAAGGCGCTGCCGCGATCAAACGGGCATTGTGCTCCCACTCAGGCACATTCGATGCCTGGACAGTAGCAATGGCGTCAAATGACGCCCCGGCCGGCTCAATGACTGAAAGGGTGCGTGTATTCACAACCCACGGCCCTGGCGTAAAATCATCGTGATGGCTCATCGCGCATCCTTAGCAAAACGGTTTAACCATCTTGCCCACGTCTGCAACATCCTGCAACAAACCAGCACCAAAACCCCCAAAAAAAGAACAGCCGTGTTACAAAAAAGCAACCAACCCCGGCGCGCAGGCTTCCCCGCGCGCCGGCTCGGTAGCCTTACTTCCCAGGCACGCCAACCACCACACCATGGGCATGCAACAAGCCAATACTGCGGTTCACCGCCGCCTCATAATCCTTTGCCGCCTGAAGCACAATCCCCACCGATCCCGTCAGCATAGACAGTTCACTCGGGGCCAACTGCAAGGCATCGTCCAAATTCACACGCTCAAGCCGCGCCACTGCCGCCGCCGCATCCGCGCCGGCGCCAGGGCAAAACTTCACCACATCGTTCAAGCGCCGCACAATCCGCGTATGCGCCAGCGCCGTCAGCGCCCAAGCCCTGCGGCCAATCGCCTCCACCACATCCGCGTGAAAAGCCGTTTGCGCCGGGTCGCACAGCGCCATCGAAAATTCGGCGCGCGCTGGCGCGGCGGGCAGGGCTTGGCGCGCCTGGGCGACATACGCCCCCACAAAATTTCTGGCGGAATCCAGGCTTGCGGCCGGGATATCCTCCGCCCGAGAAACGCCAAACGCCTTATGCACCTGGGCCCAGATTTCGCCCACCACTGACCGCCGCTCAACAGGGGGAAGCTTGCTGACTTTGCCCGCGATCAGCGCAGCCAAAACGTGGAAGCCGTCGGTTCCAATGGTGGTGTTCAGGATGTGCTCAACCGGCAATGGCGCAACGGACTTCAGCGCAGCTTCCATGCGGTTGAAGGCGTCGATGTAGGCGAGCTTGAACGTCAGCGCTTTCTTGCCGGTGAAGCCCATGGCCAACAGGGTGAAACCGTCTCGGGTCATTTCGTAAACGGGGGACTTGATCGGCGCTCCACCGCTGGGATTTTCGCGCTCGATGACCGTCTCCGCAAAATTGCGGGCATGCTCAGGAGGAAGGTCGTCAATTAAGGCGCGAATGGCTTTCAGTACATCATCGTGACGCTTACCAAAGCAATCAGCAATAGCCTTGGACGTGGTGACGGCGCGATGGTCAGAGATGACAACCAGAGGGGCGTTTTGGGATTGGTCTTGCATGGGATGCTCCGCTATCAAACGGGTTTGACCACCACAAGATATGGTGGCCAGGAGGTTGATAGCCGTGCAGCACGGTGCGACTTCTTTCCCTTGCGGGTATTGTATCCGTCGCCCTCCCGGCCATAGACAGGCAGGGTCGCACGCAATCCAGGCGGACTACGGGCGTAAAAAATTCACGTCTGACGGGCGCAGGTATTCCGGCTTGCAAGAGCTATCACACTCTGCCGCCAATTTACCACGACTTCCCCGTTACAACAACAAAAACAGACTGATGCTTTCATCCTAACAATGACTGCAACATCCTGCAACAACACGGCGCCAAAAACCCCAAAAAAAGAACAGCCGTGTTACAAAAAAGCAACCGACCCCGGCGCGCAGCCCTCCCGCGCGCCGGCTCGGCATCAACCGCCAGCGCACCCCCGCGCCACAGCTTCCAACTCCAGCTCATAGCCGATCCGCTGCTGACGCTCGGCGCGCAGCGCCCGCATCATTGCCCACAGCTCAGCATCCAGCGGCAGCGCATCCACCGCAAAATCTGGCCTGGCCGGCGGCTGCAACGCGCACGGCTTGAACACCGGCGCCAATGCCACCGACGCGCCGCCCACCGGCCGGCTGGCGCACCCCGGCAGCGCCAGCAATGCCACCGCCACCACCCACACCCATCGATCCCGCCTCATGGCTTCACCTCCCGTTCCTGCCGCAACTCAGCGGCAAACTCATCCTGCGCGGCGCGACAAGCATCCACCCCAGCCGCTGGGGCGGGCAGCGCCAGCAGCTTGGCGGCCGCCTGACGGCGCGGCGCAGATGCCTGCCGGGCAGAATCCAACGCCGCCACCGCCGCCGCATCCCTGGCCTTGGCCTCAGCCGCCCAGCGGCTCACCATCGCATCCTGCCCGGCCAGCGCCGCCCGCAAATTCGCCACCTCATCCGCCTGCGCCCTGGCGTCAGCCCGCGCCGCGCGCAGCAAAGCGGCCTGCATGCCAAAAGCCAGCGCCGCCGTTGCCGCCAACACCAGCACGGCCGCGCCTCGCCACCCAAAAAAACCCATCGCCTACTCCTTCACCGGGCGCAAAAACAACTCGCGCTCGGCGGCGCGCCGGCGCACCAAGCCAGGCAACACCACCTTGCCGGATTTATTCCAACGGCGGAACTGCTCGGCCGCGCCGGAAAAATCGCCCTTGTTCAGCAAGCCCAGCAACGTCGATTCGCCAAACGCGCCGGCGCCGACGTTAAACACAAAGCTGACCAGCGCATCAAACTGGTTTTGCGACAGCTTCACGCTCACCGCCGCCCGCACCGCGCTGGCTGCCTGCTGCAAATCGGATTCCAGCAACTGCCTGGCAGTCGCCTTGCTGATGACCATGTTTTTCACCACATCCGCGGTGTGCCCATAGCCAATCGTCCACACCCCCGCCGGGCACAGATACGCCTGCGCGCGGAAACCTTCCATCTCCGCCACCAGGTCCACCGCCGCCGGCCCAGCCTTCATATCATTCACCAGCATTTTCCTTCTCCTGCGTCATGCCCAGCCTGTGGGCGATCAATTTTTTCAACCAGCTGTCGTCGGCGAGCACGGCCCAAATGCCATCCACGGTTGAGATAAAAAACACCGCGATGCCAATCGTCCCCGCTGCCGTCAACCACTTGCCCGTATTCAAGGCCTCCTGCACCGCCAGCCCGCCAAAGTAGGCGGCGACCATGTTCACCAGCGTCAGGACAATCACCTCCAGCGAAGAACGCTGTCGCCGCAAACGCAACGCCACCATGGCGGACCCCGCCAACGAGCCGACTGCCGCCGAAAAATTCAGGCCAATATCAACCACCGGCCCACCTTTTACCGTCGCCGTCGCCGCTGCCGCCAACCCACTCAGCGCCACCGCTGCCATGGCCAGGCCAATCGACGCCAGCCGCGCCAGCGCAAACCACGCCAGCGCCGCGCCCGCAGCCACCAGCCAAAGCCACAGCCAGCGCCGCTTCTTTTTGTCTACCATCACCACCTCCCGCCCATCAGGCGCAAAAAAACCCGCTTTCGCGGGCATCAAAAAATCAAAAACTCGGGGTGGCTTACACAGAAAACAGCCCTTCACCACTGGCAATCCTGGCCCTGGCGATTTCCACGTAATCAGGGTTTTGCTCAATGCCGATAAATTGCATTCCCTCCATCGCAGCAGCTTTTCCCGTGCTGCCGCTCCCCATAAATGGATCAAGCACCACCCCGCCAGGCGGGGTCACCAGCCGAACCAAATAGCACATCAGCGCCGTCGGCTTTACTGTGGGATGAGTGTTTCGCCCACCACTAACCCGTCCGGCGCCAGCTCGTGGCGAATTAAGCCCAGCGCTGCCATTTTTGCGCCCGCCAGTAATTTGCCCAGGCGAAGCCATGGCAAAATGCTCAAGCCCGGCATCACGATCTTGTTGACTGGCCTTTGCGCAATAAAAAAACCGACCCGCGCCGGCCAATGCATCAAGCGCCACATGGCTTCCGTCATGCAATAAATTGGCCGGCCAGCGCCCATCATCGTGCCCGGTCAGCAAGCCTGGCGCATAATTCCCGCCGTGACAGCCAATCTCAGCATTGCCCTGCACGCGCAATGTGCTTTCTCCGGCTAGGCGACAGCCATCAATATTCAGCCCACCCACGCCATGCGTCAGCACGTTATTTGCCACACTGCCAGCCAGCGGCTTGCGGGCCACCGTAATCGGCTCGAATGCCGGCTTAAGCGCCGTCCCCCAGCCCGCCCATTGCTGCGCCGCTTCCGTTACCGGCGTGCCGCGCATAGACGCGCCTTTATTCACCTGACCATGAAAATCCATGGCATGCACGGCATCAGCTTGCGCATTCCTGCCATCGCCAGCGCGCTCGCTGATCCCCATATGCCCACCAGTTACCGCATCAACCCTCACCGCGCCGGCAGCCCGATCAATCGCCTTGCTCACATCCAAGGACTTCGGAAACCCGGTTGCATACACCCAGGCCATCATGTCCCGGATTTCAAACCCGGCATCTTCAACATTCACGGCCATCCTGTGCTGCGTTCTCGTTCCGGCAAACGCCAGAAGATGTCCGCCAGGCTTAAGCACACGCAAACACTCAACCCAAACTTCAACCGCCGGCACATCACAATCCCAACGGTTTCCCATAAACGAAAGCCCATACGGCGGGTCAGTCACCACCGCATCAATGCTATGGTCTGGAAGACCGCGCATCACATCAAGGCAATCGCCGCAAAACAACGATGGCGTCATCGCCGTGGCCCCTCGCAAAAAAAACCCGCTTTCGCGGGCCATATTCATCACCGCCGGGCCAATAGCCCGGCGTCGTCCATCAACGCGGCGTGCGCGCGGCGCGACCCAGCCTTAACCAGGCATCAGCCATGGCCCAGGGCCACAGGTCCACCACCGCCAGCGCCGCATGCGCATTCAATCCAGCGCGCCACCACAGCATCACCATCAAAATCGGCCTCCTTTATCACTGCCGGCGCGCGCACCACCTGCCCGCACGCCCACAAATCCCACGGGCTCACCCGCCCAGCATCGGCTTGGAACAGCGGCTTGCCGCCCGCAGCACAAGCCGCCGCCACCAGCTCGCTGCAAAACCAGTTGCTGGGGTCTTGCCAATTGCGCCGAAACCCTACCCCCAGCGCGCCCCAAAAGTCATAGTCACATCCCAGCTGATCGAGCGAAAACTCCCGCGCCAAATTAGGCCTTGGCATCTCCACCCAGCCCACCGCCACCACCTCAGCCAGCGCCCGGCCGGGGTTAGCGCGGCGGATTTCCGCCAGCACATCAGCGGCGCGCGCCATCCGCACACGCGGCGCCACCGCTTCCACCACCCACCCGTCCCGCAAAAAAATACCGCAGTGCGCCCATGGCGAGCCGATGCCGGCGCGGATGGCCAGGCTGGTCACCCCATGCCCACGGCTGAAAAAAATCGGCAGCACCATCTACGCCACCCCCACCGAATAATCGCGCTCGGCCCAGCCAATTGCCGACTGATCCAGCGCCGCGTCAGCGCGCGCCTGGGTCAGCTTGCCCACCGCCACCAACGGCGCAAGCTGCGCCCCGGCCAGCCGCAAATCCACGTAGCGGTACACTCCCAGCGCGTTGGTCATTGCCTGCCACACCGGGTCAAGCAGCTCGGCCGGGCTCAGCGCCAGCCTGGCCAAAAATGCGCCACGGGTGATGATCGGGTCAGGCGGCAGCGCTGGCGGCATGTTCAGATGCCAGCTACCCGCAAGATCCCACGCGCCGGCCACGCTCACTGCGCCGCCAGCGGCCACTTGCGCGGCATTGCTGGCGTCACGAATGCGCCGGCGCGCGCCCAGTGCAGCGTAGAGCGATTCAATCACCGCGGCGTCGCCAGGCGACAGCACCAATTCTTCGCGCCGGCGCGCCAGGCGCTCATCCCACGGCTCCAACAGTTGACTGGCCTTGGCGCGGATATCCTCCACCGCATAGCCGCGCGCCGCCTGCAATGCCAGTGCGGGATCCCACACCGCTTGCCACTGGCCGCCAAACGCCTGGACAAACGCCAACTCATCCAGCGGACCGCCAACCTCGGGGAAGCCGACAGGCGCTTCGACAATCGCCTGGCCAGGCCCCGCTTGCCATGGTTCAGGAAACGGAAGATCACCCACATTTGCCACTGCACGCAGCGTGCGGGTATCAAAAACGATGAAAACAGGCATATCAGATAATCCCAAAAGGAGCGATTTCGTTAACCGGATATCCGGCGAGTGCGGTATTGAACATTGTCAAAAAAGTCACCCGCAGCACTTTGCATGGCGCATGGGAAGGCAATTGCAAATTGTGCAAAAACCATGACTGGCCATTCGGGGTGAAGTCCAAGGAATAATCCTGGACATCAACCAAGGTGGCTGCCGTGCCGCCCAGCGACACCCGGCAGGATGTCGGCCGGTAATCCCCTGTTGACAACGACATCTGCAACGCTTTCCACGCAACATCCGCCCCCAGCTCAAACTGCAACCACCAGCCGATTTTGTTGGCCGATGCTGGATAGGTGTACGTCGTGCTGTTGCCATCCAGCGCCTTGCCGACAGAATAAGTCGCGCTGTTGTTGTAGACGTTTTGCGCAGACAGCGTGCCCGCAGGCAATCCCCCGGCGGCATCCCAACTGACGGATGTCAACGCGCCACCTGCCGGCGCCGTCGGAACCAAGCGCACCACCGAACGCCGATCCGGCATTGCGCCACTGCCCACCAGCACCTGATAAGTCAGCGCCCACGGCGGCGCATAAGTGGCGCTTCCCGGCGTCAGTTTGGTCAGCAAGTCAGCAAGCGGCAGGCTACTGGCCTCGGCATACACATCGGCCAGTGCATAGACATTACGCACCACGATCTTGTTAAGCTCGTCGTCATATGTCACCGCAATCCCGCCAGCGCCATCCAGCGCGCTGGCCACGGCGTCTTGAATGTCCTCCGCCGTGGCCCCGCCGGCCAACCCAGCCAGCCTTGCGGCTGGCAGCAAGGTCGGCCCAGTCATTAGCGCTCCATCCCGCCGACCCAGCTCACAGGCGCCGGCGCAGCGGCATTCAGCGTCACCACTGCGCCGCTGTAGGTGTAGTCATAAGCCGCGCCGGCCCGCAAAATCATGCCATCTGCGTAGATTTTGCTGGCCGCCGTCACAGTAAATGGCATGGTGAACACCATCTGGCTACCATCAGCGGCTTCCACCGCATACTGCATCGCCGGGCTAGATGCTGCGGCGGCAGCGATTGCCGCATCTTGCGCATCAAACTTTGCCATCACCGTCACCAGCCCAAGCACGGGATCCGCATGCACCAGGCCATCCGTGCTGTTCTGGCTCAAACGGTAAGACTCATACCCAGAAGGGCCCGGCCCGCACACATACATCCCCGCCGGGTAGTTGCTGACCCCGTATCCGGGTGCCCATACGATGAAAATCGTGCGCCCGACTGGACGCGCTGTGGTCATGACCGGCGCGCCGCTGGCCTGTACGGTATACACCGCACCGGAATGCGCACTACCCCCACCAAAATCGACCACCGCAATGCGGTCACCTGCAGCGACAACCCGCCCACCAATCGTGGCGCCGGCAGTAAAATGGCTCAAATCGGCGTAGGCAGCGGCATACATCATGCTGTCCACAATCAAATTGCCCGCCCTGGCCAGCGCTGCAGCAACGCTCAGCCGGTCACCAAACACCGGGTCAAGGTGCTGCAATGCGTCAGCATCGACATCTAGAACTTGACGGATATCGCCCAGCTCACCGGTATAGACATACAGCCCCGCCGGGGCGGCGGGCAGTGACATCCCGACCTTGATCAGGCAAATATTGCCGCCGAGCATGCCAGTCACTACCGATGCACCGCTCGCCTGTACCGTATATTTGGCCAAAAAGTCTGGGCCGCTGAGATCAGAAACCAGCAGCACCTGACCAGCACTGATTGCATGGCCATCTTGCATCGCGCCAGCAGTAAACCCCGCCACATCAGCACGGTCTGCAACCAGATAATCAACGGCATGCACTGAGACAGAAGCTGCATCTGCCAGCCAAGCCAGGGCATCCTGTACGGTAACTTTATCGTTAGGAACCTGGCTGGTGGTCGGGTCAAACGGCACGCTGCCCAGGCCAGGGCCCTGCGCCCACTTCATGGCGCTGGCCGATTCCGGGTCGCCAATCCAGTAATGCTTGTCGCCGTCGTTCCAGACTTGCAGCGTCTGGGTTTCCGCGCTGATGTTCACGGACACCACAAACTTGGCGCCATCCCATTCCACGATGTCGCCATTGCCCACGCCGGTGATCGTGCCGAAATGCGCATGCAGGCTGGCGGTGTTCAGCAGGATGTAGCGCACGCCAGTAGACGGGCTCGCACCGGGGTCAAGCGTGGCATCCGTCTGCACGCCAGCCACATCATGCACGCGCTTGGAGCCGGCTTGCAGGGCGCTGATCGTCGCCTGGGTGGCGGCGTCCAGCCTGTCAAACGGAAGGCTGCCCGGGGATACCCGGCTGCCGCTAAATTGCGTTGTTCCCATCTCATCGCCTCAAAAAAAAGCCGCCAGCTTTCGCCGACGGCAATAAAAAAGCCCACGTCTCCGTGGGCTACTCATGAAAAAGCCGGGCTACACCGTCAGCGCGGTAATCACCACTTGCTCACCGGCAAATATCGTCTCGCTGATATCAATCTGCGTCGCGCTCGGCAGCGAAAAATTCACCGTTCGTATGCCGCCCACCGTCAAAATCGGCTGCTGGGCGGGCCACCTCGCCACGGCAAACGGCAGCGTGTACAGCGTCACGCCGGCCAGCGTCACCAGCGTCGCCGTGCGCAAGGTCGGCCCGGAGACACCCGCGCCCAGATCGGACACCTCTCCGGCTAACTCATTCAGCTTGGGAATGTAGTCTTTTTGCCCGGGATAAAACCGATCCGCCATCACGCCTCCTGCACCACAATTGAACTGCTCCAGCGCTGATAAGCAAAGTTGCTGGCGCCATTTTCTGCCGCCAACATTCCCCACATCGCGTGATCAGCGTCTTGCATTGCATCAACTGCCTGCGTCATTGCCGCCACCAGCATCGGCCGGCCTGTATTGCGACGAAAAACTTGATTAAACAGCGTATTGCGGTCAAGCGTGGTCAATGTCGGCAAACTCAAGCGCATCTCCCGCGCCAACGGCGCCGCTTCACGCACAAGTCCGCCATCGCCGGTGCGCTCACGCCTTCCTGAGTCCACCACCTTCACCTCCACCCCCCAGTCAGGGTTTGCCTCTGGCTGCCAGCTCAGCCCAGCAATCAAACGCACCGCCTGAATCACACCCAATGAGAGACCAGGATCCGCCAGGTAGATTTCCAACTGATCCACCTGCACCGCCGCCGGCAGCCAGCAAAACGCCAGCGCGCGCGGCGGCGCGTTGTAGGTATTGGCGTTGACATTCAGCGGGTCGAGCCCCCAAACGAACTCCCCCAGCCCCTGCGGCGGCAAAGCCGCCGTCACGCCGGAGTCAAACACCACCGCTCCGGCCAGCCGGCCCACCAAACGCCATGTCGCGCCATCGCTCAGCGTGCTATGCGCCAGCGCCACGCCGTCGATAAACTCAGGCTGTGGCCAGGCCAATGCCAGCGTGGCGGACGTCGATGCCGCGCGCCACGGCAGGCGATTGTCAGCCTTGAGATTGGCCAGCGGCATGCCGGCCACCGCCGGGCCGGTCAGCACGGCGCGGTCGGCGGCGTTGTCCGGGTAAAACCGCACCGCGCTCATTGTCAGCCCTCCCGCACCAGCTTCAAGCCCACCAGGGCAAATACCCCGTTAAGCTCGGCCAGGCGTTCGTCGGTGTAGTCGTCCGCCACCGTGGGCGCCTGCTGCATGGTCTGCTGGCCCACTTGCTTGCCGTTTTCATCGCGGACTTCCATCAGTTGGACAATCACCGGGGTGGGCAGCGCAGCCGCCTGGGGGTGGTCGGAGAAATTGATGTTCAGGCCAATGGCCTTGACATGTCGGGTCAAACTCATAGCTTCTCCTTAAGCTAAGAAAATTGAATGGTTACGGGCATGCCATCCACCGTAGCGGGAAATTGCGTCCCCTTACGGATAAAGGCATCAATGCTCTGTCCATTAATGTAATTCAGGCCGTTATTGCTTGAAAACAATTGGTTGTGCACCACCAGGGTGTTCACGTCCAGCCACGGGATGCTAGCAATTAGCGTCGTCAAGTTGTTCACCGTCGCCACATCCGCCGCCAGCCGCGTCGTGCTGATCGTCCCACTGGTGATCTGCCCGGCATCCAGGCTGTACGTCTGGATCGTGTAGCTTTTCACCACATTTGACTCCAGCAACCCGGTGCTGACCGTGCCATACAGCGCGCTGGCGTTGATCCCGCCCACAATCTGCGTGCCGTTGATCGTTACCCCGCCGCCCAGGGCGCCAGTCACCTGACTGCCACTCACCGTTACATTGCCCGGCAGCGTCACTGCCACCACCCTGGGGCTGGCCGCTTGCAGCGTGCGCACGCTGTCATGCTGCCAGCCCGCCCCCGGCCCGGAGGCGGTCACATCCGCCACCGGCGCCGCCCACACCAGGATTTCCAGTTCAGTGCGCCGCTCCAGCCAATCGGGTTTGGCTCCCACCACCAGCCCCGGCGCGCCGACATGCAATCCCCAGCGCGCCAGCGCCACCGTCACGCTGTCGCCAACCGTCAAATCCAGCAGGTGCGCCACGCCGGTCACCTTCACCACGTGACGCGGCGTTTTTTCCAGCGCCAGACGCCGCCCGGCCTCGGCATCCGCATCCGTGCGCCGCACCAGCAGCGTATCCACCTGCTCCGGCTCAGTGTGCAGGCGGTACGCCGTGGCTGTTGCCGCGTCAGACTGGGTGGCCAACTGCCACTCTTCTGCGTACAGTGTTTTGTGCGCCTCCGGCACGCCGCCGGCCAAACCGCTGCTTTGCGCTGACCAGTTCCGCGCATAACCCAGCTTGACCCCGGCGACCACCGCCGGGCGCTCGCTGAGCTGGTCAGAACCCAGCACGATATCCGGCAAACTCACCGTGCGCGCCGACCCAGCCGGCGCGCCCAGCCGCACCAGGCGCAGTTTGCCCAGCCGCGACACCGACAGCATGCACCCCACGCTGGCGGCCAGCCGCTGACATACCGACAGCACATTGTCCCGGTCGGACAGATACAAGCCCACCGGCTGCGGGCAAAGCGCTTCCATCTGCGCAAAGCTGGCGGCGTCAATTTCAGCCAACGAAAACCGCTCGCTGGCCTTGCCATACTGCGTAGCCAGCAGGCGGATCAACGCTGGAGCATTGCCCACCGCCTGCACTTGCGCCACCACATCCGCCGTCACCTGACCAAACGGGCGCTGGTTCAGCCGGAAAGTCCCGGCCGCAGCATTGGCGGTGATCGACACCGGCAAGCCCTGGTCCCGCACCTCGACAATGCTGGACACCGCACCGGAGTGGACACGGTACTCGTGCACATTCGGCGTGATCAGCAGAGGCTCAATATTGAACAGATGGCCAAAGCTCAACGGCAACAGCCGGTCTTTATTGTCCGTTGTGCCGCCCAGCTTGGTTTCGGTCACCGGGGTGTTCAGCCGCTGCAAACTGTCGCGCAGCTTCAGCGCCAGCTCGCCACGCCCTGGGCAGCCCAGGTCTTCCACCACCCCGACAAACACCGTCTGAAAATCACTCAACGGCCAGGTCATGTCACCCAGCCGCACCGTCACCGGGCGATTGGCCCACACCCAACCCAGCCAAGCGTCCAGTTCCCCATCCAGGTTGTTCAGCCTAATGTCGCCCCACGACATCCCGCTGCCCGACAAATCCAGCGGCAGCGACTCATTCACCGACACTCCGCCGTCCACCCGCGCCAGGTACGGCACATTGGCCGGCGAGTCGGTCGGCCAGCTGACAAACTCACGCGATGACACCCGCACCACGGTGTCCACCCCGGCAATGCTGGCCGTGACATCCACCAGCACCACCGGCATTCGCCCCGGCGCCGCCAGCCAGGCCGCAAATCCCGCCGCGTCCATACAGCCTCCATAAAAAAAGCCGGGTTTCCCCGGCTTGGTTTACGCCATGGTCGGCGCGCTGCGCACCTTCCACTGCATCTCTTGCACCTGCGACCGCAGACCCTCCACCACCTCAGCAGCACCCGCTTGCGTCGCGCCTACGGTCATCATCCCGTGCTGCTGCAACGTGGACACCACCTCGTCCATGGTCAAAATCAGCTTGTCCAGCTTCACTGCCAGGACAGAAAGGCCATCGCCAAACGACGACGGCTCCGACAGCCGGGCCATCAATTCGGCGTTGTCCGCCGCCGGCATAATCCGCTCGCCGGCGTGCACCAGCGCAAGCATGTCAGCCGGCAATTCGTTCGTGCCCACGGCAAATTGCGGGATCCGCGCCAGCGCCTCAGCGCTGCCAGACAGCGTTGCGTAAAACTGGTCATAACTCATGCCGCCTTGCAGCTGGCCAACCCAGTAACTCATCCCCGCATCATCAGGCCGCCGGCCCAACACCTGCTGGTATGCATCGCGCACAGTGCGCTCCGTCGCAGACGCCGCAAAAAACGCCGAGTACGCCTGCGCTTCGCCTTGTCCGCGCAGCAACTGCGACCAATAATCCACCCCGCTGGCGTCTCCCGGCCGGCCCAGCACGGTTTGATACCAGGACTCCACCGTCTGCCGCGCCGGGTCTACCTTCGGCGTTGTGTCAACCGGCGCGTCAAACCGGGTGATCGTTGACCCCGGGATCACCGGCGCCACAGTTGCGCCGCCAGTCGTCGCCTGGCCAGTCGTTGTCGTCGTTGTCGCCAGCGTCGTCGAACCCAAATTGGTCCCCGGCCCAGCCGATGGGCTGCCAGACCCCATCCACGCGCCCTTGATCAGCGTGGCCAGTTCAGCCGGCAGCCCGCGCAAGGCCGTCAGGATGTCATCGTCGCGCATGCGGCCCAAAATCGCCGCCGCATCGGCCGTCTGCTTCAACAGCTGCGCTTGCAGCAGCCCTTCCACGCTGGAAAATCCCTCACGCAACCGCTGCATCTCGGCAATCGCCTGCGCGCTGTAGCGCAACTGCGCCTGCGCCTGGGCAGCCGCCAAATCCTGCCCGCCGGCCATCGCATCCAGGCTTACCCCGAGCCCGTCAAGCGATCCCGTCACCTGCGCAAACACCCCGCCGGCGCCGGAATACGGATCAGACGATCCGTAATACTGCTTGCTCAAATCCAGATACGCCGACGCCTTGCCGGTGATGGCGCTCAGCGCGGTCTGGTCACCGGCCTTGGCCTGCGCCAGCGTCACGTAATACTGGCTGGCCGCTTCGGCCATGCGCTCGCCCATCGTCGCCGGGCTCAGCTCACCGACTTTCAGGCCCAGCACATATTCCCGGATGTTCTTTGCCGCATCGCGCAGCTTGCTGGCGTTGTTCGTCAGCTCTTTCACCGCGTCGATTTCAGTTTGGTATTTCTCGTAAGTCAGGCCTTTCAGCTCTTGCAGCAACTCCAACTGCTGTTCCGGGCTCACCGCTTGGCCGTACATCTTCCACAAATCTGCCTGGCGGGCGGCAATCCACTCCGCCCCCTTGCCCTGCGACTTCGCCAGCCATTGCTCAACATCCAGCCGGCCGTCGGTGGCCTGCTTGAGCTTTTCCAGCGTCGCCCGCGCCTTGTCGGCCGCGGCGGAGAACTCATCCTGCAAGCCCTTCGCCAGATCACCCAGCGTTGTCGTCACCGCGGACGCCGCCGACGATGCCGCATCAGCTGCAGGCGTAATCGATGCAAAGGCATCCTGCACACCCATCAGCACCGCAAAAGCCTTCTTGCCACGGTCTGTGGACTGATCCAACCCCTCAACCAACTGCCGGAAAGCCTCGCGCGACGCCGGCATTGACAAGCCGACCTCAGCAAGCGACGCCGCCACCTGCCGATACGTCGCCGCGTCACGCTCGGACTGGCTATAAAAGTTGGTCCGATAGCCGTCCATCCCCGCCGCCAGCGCATCAATGCCCCCGCCAAAATTGGCGATGGCCAAGCGCGCCCGCTCCGACGATCCCGCCAGGCCAGGCATCACCCGGCCCAGATTGACAAACGCCGTCGACAGCTTGTCCATCTCAGCAATCGACGGTGTCAACTCAGCAAACTGGCTGCTAAGCCCCAGCAGCTGAGTCACCAGCGTCCGCCCGGCGGTGGTGCTGGTGTCAATGCCCTGCACCAACTTGCGAAACTCACCCACTGATGCAGGCATCACCTGCCCCAGCGCAGCAAACTCACCCCGCAGCGCCGTCAACGCCAGCTGCCGTTGCTCCTCTTGCGAGTAAAACCCCTTCTGGTAGGCCGTCAGCCGGCCAGTCAGCGCATCCAGCCCGCCGGCCACTGACACCATCTCCAGCCGTGCCGCCTGCCCACTGCCAGACAACCCTGCCCACAAACTGCCCAGACCATCAAACGCGGTGTTCAGCGTTTTCACCTGCGTAGCGCTCAAGCTCACCTGAGCAAACGCATTCGCCACCGACAGCATGGTGGTGGTGGCCTTGGCGCCGGATTCCGTCATCGGGTCCAGGCTTTCCAACAGCTTGCGGAACTCCACTTGCGTGGCCGGCAGCGCCAGGCCAACCTCAGCCAGCGTTTTGCCAATCTGCTCGCGCGTCGCGGACTGTTTTTCCGCATCGCTGAAATACGCATCGCGGTAACTGGCCAGCCCGCTGGCCAGCGCGTCCAGCCCACCGGACAAGCTCACCAGCCGCTCTTTAGCAGTCAGGCTGCCGCCCGCAAGCGCCGGCAGCACGCTGGCGAACTGCTCGAACACCTTGCCCAGCGCCGCCAGCGCCTGCGCCTTGGACACCAGGGTGTCAAGCTGGTCCTGCGTGGCGTTTGGCAGGTCAATTTCGCCTAGGAACTTGCTGACTTCTTCTGGCAGGTCAGACGCTTTCAGCGCCGCCACCAGCATGCGGGTGGTTTCCAGCTTCACCGCCGCGTTGAAATCGCCGCTGACGCTCTTGCTCACCGACGAGTACAGCGCCTTGTCCCACAGCGCACGCTCAGCATCGCCGCTGCCCATGCCAACGCCCACCGATCCCAACGCCACTTGAGCGCTCACGCGATTTCCCGCGCTGCCCTGCGGGTCCTGGTCACCGCCAAGATTCATGGTCAACGACTGCACCGTGCCGCCCAGCGCCTTGGTCAGCGTGGCGTAGTTGCCTTGCAGCGTCTTGAGCTGATCGGTAAACGAGCTGTCCAGCTGATCGGGGGTATAACCCCCAAACATATTGCGGGCCAAGACATTGCCGCTGGCGTCAAATACTGCATTGGCGTTGCCGCCAGACTTGGGCCCGCCTTTGCTGCCAAAGGCATTGTCAATCAGTCCGCCGACCAAACTGCCCACAACGCCAGCGATTGGCCCAAGCCCCGGGATGAAGCTGGCCATACTGCCAATCGTCGCCCCCCAGCCCTTGCCCGTCTTGAAGCTGTTAAAAACGTTGTAGGCCGCCATGGCGTAACTGGCGTAACTGGCCAGATTGGACGCGCTGGATGCGGCGCCACTTGCCCCAGAAGAGACGCTGTTGGTGGACGCAGCCGCCACGCTATCAAAAGCGGCGGAGTTCGACGCCAGGCTTGGCGTAGTGCTACCCAGCCCCGCCCAGCCATTCCCTGCTCCGCTGACACCAGAAGACCAGCCAGAGAGGCCATTTGCCGCACTGCCACCCATCCCAGAAAGCGATCCGCCATAAGCGCTACTGCTGCCCAAAAAGCTGCCAACGCCCTCAAGCGCCGAACTGGCAGAACTGGCATTCCCCATCAGGCTGTTCAAACTGCTGCCCAGCGATTTCAGGCTATCCATCCCCAGCGCATCGCCCAGCCAGTTCAACCCATCACCGGCCTGCCCGGCCAACTTGCCCAGGCCCAGCATGCTGTCCAGGCTCATGCCGCCAGCGCTACCCGCGCCGCCGACGCCCTGCCCGCCAATCAGCTGCGCGCCCAGGCGGTTGACCTCAGACATGACTGGCTGGACAAGCAGCCTGACCATCAACGTTTTTGGGATATCCAGCAGCGCTTTTTTGAGCGAATCTAAGCTGCTGCGCCCACCATCAAATCCCCGAGAGATGCTATCGGTCAGCGCCCGCTCGATGTCGCTGCCGATCTGGCTCCACTCTTGCAACGCGGCCTGCTGCCGGGCCCGGCCCGCCGCCTGCAATTTGTCCTCTTCTCGCCGCTGTTCAAGCACGGCAATGCGGTCGGCGATTTCCTGCTTGGCGGATTTGCTGGATAGCTCACGCTGCTCTTTTTGCAGCTCAAGGATGTCTTGTCTGGACTTCTTTTCCACATCCCAAGCCGCCTGCGCGGCGGCGCGCTCGGTGTTGCTCAGCGCCAGCCAGCGGACCTCATTTGCCGCCTCTTCGTTGTAAAGCTGCTGGTCAAGCACGCGCTTTTCATCGTCGGCCTTGAACTGCAAGCGCAGCTGGTTCAGCTTTCGCTGTTCCTGGACTTTGCGCTCAACCTTGCCTCGCTCGGCGGCATCTCGCGCTTCATCCTCGTAGAAAATCTGCTGCTGGACCTTGCCGTACTTCTTGGCCTGTTCCGCCAGTTCCTGATAGCGCAGCGCGGCTTTTTCGCCATCCATCAGCGGGGCTTTTTTCTGGCCCTCAGCCAGCAAAGTGGCCAACTCCTGCTCGGCCTGCTTAAGCTTTGCCGCTTCTGCTGCGACCAGCCTGGCCTCAGAAGACAAGTTATTTCCGCCCTTGTCTTCTTTATTGATGAAGGCAATCCGCGCCTTATGCGTCTTGACCGCATCCTCATACTCTTTTGAGCCGACTTGGTAATCCTTGATCGCCAACTGGAACTGCTCGTTTTCCTTCTCTAATTTCTTGGCCCGGTCTTCGGCCTTGGTGGTGGTCAACCCACCTTCGCCCTCCATGTAGTCTTTATATGCTTTATCAAACCGGGGCTTGACCGTAGACAGATCCACCCCAGCCCCTTTTCCTGCATACTTTCCAGACCAGGCATCACGAGCATCGCCAACCCCTTTATTTCCCTTTACTAAAGCCCCGGCTTTTATATCTCTTGGGTCATAATAAAGTTCAACATTTTTCAATGCAGCAGAAGACTGCGCTTCTTTGGCGTCATTTATCTCCTTGGTGATTTTCCCAAGGTTCCTTCTGGTTTCATCTGCAATAGCAGCCCATTTATCCTGCTTACCGAGATAATCTCGATAAAGGTCGGGCATGGTTTTATCCTGTCCTTTACTCCTCATGTCAGCAAGAACTGCATTCACATCTTGCAGCTCTTGCGCATTTTGCTTATATGCCTTTTCTGCGGCAGCTTTTTCTGCTGATGCCTCAGCAAATCTTCCCGCTGCTAAAGCATTTTTAATACGCTTTACAGAATCCTCTGCTGTATCAGCCGCCAGCACCATGGATTTTTTCAAATCGTCCCAGTAAATGGCCAGCATAGATACGCCAAGAATAGCGATCCCGATTGGACCACCAAGCGCCGCCAGCACCCCAGATGCCGCCCGCCCGGCCATAGCCGCCATGGAAGCTGCTGCCGCCTCGCGTTCCTTTGCCGCCGCCAACTGATTTGTCGAAAGGGCCAGCCTTTCATTTGCGGCAGTATTGGCATTGGCTGCCGCCGCCTCTGCATCCCTGGCGCCAGCCAAGGCCGCCTCAGCGGCTGTGGCTTCTCGGGTGGACAGCGTGAATGCCTCCCTGGCGGCGACCAGCCTGGCTTCAGTTTGCACCAGCGCCTGCGCGGCCTCGCGCTGGGCAATGTGCCCATCGGCATTGGCCAACGCGGCGGCGGCCGCCACATGCTCCGCTTCTGCGGCCCGCAGCGCACTACTGGCCATCGCTAGGCCTTGCTGCGCAGCGGCATCCACAGCGGATGCCGCCGCCAACTGATTGGCGCGCGCTACCGCAGTTGCCGCAGCTGCCTCGGCTTCAGAGGTCAACGCCACCCTGGCCTGCGCCTCCGCCAATCGGCTTTCCGCTGCGGCATAATCTGCTGCCGCCGCGCTGCCAGCGTTATATCCTGATGCAGCAAATGCAGCTTTGGCCGCTGCCTGCTCGCTAACCGCCGCAGCCAGGCCGGCCTTCGCTGACACCAGCGCTTGAGATTCACCAAACCGCTGGGCGGAAATCGCCGCCAGGTCCTGAGAGCGACCAACAGCAGCCAGTGCGGCAGATTCTGCCGCCGCCGCTTGAGAAACACGCTCTGAGCTTTGCGCAAAAGCAAGCTTGGCTGATTCCAATTGCTTGGTAGCCAGACCATTTGGCATGGCAGATGCTGCATCTTGCGCAAATTTAAGATTTGCGCTTGTCAATGCCTGCTGCTCAATTGCAAAGGCTTTTGCCGCCTGGGCTGCCGCCAATTGCTTGCTAGCTGCGGCAGATATCGCCGCCGACTGCTCTTGCGCGCTGGCAAAGTCCCTACGCCGCGCGGCAGAAACCGCATCAATTGCTTCACGCTCAGCGCGCAATGCCGTGGCGGCGGCATCTGAATACTGTGCGGCGGATTTTCCAATCAAAAAGTCTTGCGCCATCCCGCTGGAGCCAGCAACCGCCTTTCCGGTTTGCAAGGCCTTGGTGGCTCCAGCTGCGCCGCTCAGCGCCGCCAACGCTTCCCGCTGAGACTCCTTCATTGCCGCCGCAGAAGCCTTCACATCTACCGCAAGCGCCTTAACCTGGTCTTTTTGCTGCTGCACTGCGCGTTGCGCCGCTGCTAAACGCTCAGCTTCGCCTGCGTCTCCCAACCCTGCCTGCCGCACCAAATTGGCCTGGGCATCTCTTGCCTGGCGCATAGTGGACAAAGCTGCTTCTTTTTGCTCCAGCGCCAGCAACTTAGCCGCCTTTGCAGCAAACAGGTTTTTATCTGCGGCATTGCCAATGGCCTGGGCTTGGGCTTGCGCGCTGGCAAAATCCTTTCCGCGCGCCGCCGCCGTGGCCAAGATAGCCTCACGCTCGGCATCAATCGCAGCTTTGGCTGCCGGCGTGTAGGCATCAGGTTGCACGCCGGATTTAGCCAGCAGTTTTTCGGTGTTCAGCTTGCCAACCGATACTCCTGCGCCGCGCAAGGCGGCGGTTGATTCCGCCTGGAGCTGTTTCAGCGCGGCGGCTGATTTTTCAGCGCCGGCACTCAAGCCGATCAGCTCTTGCTTGTGCTGCTGGATAGCCTGATTTGCGGCAGACACCCGAGCAACTTCATAGTCCATCCCTGCGCCAGCAGTTCGCACCAAATGGCTTTGCGCTAGATTTACCGCCCGGCCGGCATCGGCAATTTCTTTTTTGGCGAGCACCTGCGCTTGATAGGCTTTTTCCGCAGCGGACAGAGAGTTATCAACCCGCTGCCGCGCCGCCGCAGCATCCGCAGCGGCGCGCATCTGAATGGCCTTGGCGCGCTCAACCTCACCACTTGCCGCCAGACGTTCCGCCTGAAATTTCCGCTCGTTTTCGGCAATGCTTGCGCGGATCTCCTGCACCTTGCCTATTACGCCATTGCCCACTGCTCCGGCAATGCGCATGCCCTTAATCGCCAGCATGGCCGTCAGGGCATAGCCAATGGGCTCGCGCCAACTCCACAGCGCCCGGCCCACCGACAATGCAGAGTCGGCAAACTCCACCATGTTCAGCGAGATATGGCCAATCTGCGCCACCACCTTCGGATCAACCGTCCACGTCATGGACTTCTTGATCTCATCGCCATTTTTGACGACGATTTCTTTGGTGGTTCCCATGGCGTTCATCACGCCATCTATCCCCTGTTTGAGGGATTCAAAAATGGGCGCCGTGCCCTTGGCTGACAGGATGCTGAATGCTTCCTGCATGGCGGACACGCGGCCGGTAAAGGTCTGAGCGTACAGCGTGGACGCTTCGGAGAAGCCTTTCATGCGATCCATCAAGAAGCCAATCAAATCGCCGCCCTTGGCTTTGATTTCCTTGATGTCCTTATCGCTGACGCCAATCGCAGTGGCCAGGGTGGAGCTGGCTGGCTGGATGCCGCCCTGCACCAGGTCGCGCAGTTCCTGCACCACTTGGCCTGACTTCAACCCCATCGACTTCACCGCCACCGTGCCGGCGGTGACAAAATCGACCATCTTTTCCAGAGATGCGCCAGCCTGCAAGCCAGGGCCGATAATGGCTTGATAAGCGCCAACCAGCTCATGCATATTGGCGCTGGTTTCCATCGCTTTTTGCTGCAAGCGGCCGGTAATCTGCGCGCTGATCTCCATGGCCTTGCCAATGGAAATCGCCTTGCCATCAATCTGGCCCATAGACGCCAGCGTGCCAGCCATGCCCAGCTGCATGGTTTCCATCTCAGCGGCGTACTTCACCCCTGCGCGCGGCACGGCCAAGGCGGCAGACAATGCCGATCCCACGCCAGCCAGCCCCGCGGCCTCAGCAACCAGCCCGCGAAGGCCAAGAGACGCGCCGCGAAGTTGCTCGGCAAACTGCCGGCTGGCCTGTTCCGCCCGGCGCATGTCGGCGCCCATCTGGTCAAAGCCACGGCGCACGATGACATTCATCTGCTGCACATCGGCATGCAGCGCCGCCACATCCCCGCGCACATCCAGCATCATCGTGCCAATATGAATTGCCATCTCGCCCCCGCAACGCAAAAAGCCCGCGTGCGGCAGGCGCAGGCGGGCTGAAAACACAAAGCCCGCCAGGCAAAGCCAGGCGGGCGAGCAACAACAAAAAAGGCCGGAATCCTTGCGGAAACCAGCCTTTTTTTCAACTGCGCGCTATTCGCGCAGATTTACATAATTGTACCGCAAAGCGGCGGGGTGGGCAACTTCTGAACTGACCCACACGCTCGATGTGCCCCTGACCTTCACCAAAAAATCAGCCTGGGTCTTGCCAATCAAAATCCAGCAACATGGTTTTTCCATACGGGGGATGAACCATATCCACTTTTTCCTTGAAATCACGCGGATTTTTTGAAAGTTTCAACAAAGTCACGATGGAAGCCAAATGCTCTCTAAGCTTTGGATGCCCAATTTCATTGGTTAACCACTGATGTAGCTTTGCCTTTCTTTCTGACCTTGATGCCGCCCTTTTCAGTTCAGGAAGCAATTCAGGCGCGATCCTGGCGTAAACCACATCATTGGTGATGTTGCCAAAAAAAGCCGGGCGCCAGTTTTTATTTCCCTCAGGAGGATAAGGCAGGCCATACAATCGAAAGATATGCTCGTAAAACTCAGCGGGAAACGTTTTAACCCATGGCTGCAACTCTTTAGCCACAAAGCTTTCCAGAATCTTGGCAAGGGCGTCCCTCGCTCTGTCTTTCTGATACCCGGTAGCCTCATCTATCAGGGCGATAATGCCGATATGCGCCAAGCCACGCATCAGCACATCCGCTTTTGCGGCCGTTGCTTTTTGCGCTGCCGTGCTCAGCGCTCCCGCATCACGCGCCCGCAACCACACATCCAATATTCGCGGCAGAAGCGCGGCGTCCAGACCAAAAGCCGCCGAATTCGCGGTAGGATCAATGTACTTGACGGGGGCAGAGACCACCACCGCTAAATCATTGTCTATAAAAGGCTTTAGCGAAGAAGTCGCCAAATAAACGGGGAAATTTCCACCACCACCAAATTCAGCTCCAATCTCGGCGGCCAACTGGAAGTCTTTGCTCCCATACTTCTTGCCAATCGCCATCATGACGCCCCGCTGGGAAAGCAATCGGCGGCCATCCGGCAACACAGCACAAGGGATTTCAGCATCGCCAATCTTCAAAACCCCAGAGTGAGATGGCTTTGGCAGCCTTGCCAGCTCAGCCTTGGCTAATGCCGCCCTCCTGCCATTTTCCCGGCGCTCATCAGCAGACAAGCTGGCTTGGCGCGCCGCCCCACCTTTGGCTTTACCACTCAATGTTTTTTGCTTATCGTCCATGGGATACCTTGTGCTTGTAAGTGCGAGCATTATACACAAACGCTTGCATAAGCAAGCGTTTGTGATTAGCGCACTACCCTAGCCCTCAATCTCCACCTGCACCCCAAACACCCGCGCCGCCGCCGTCTGGAAGCGCGTCATCTCCTTCACAAACCAGTCATGCAGCGGCGTGCCGCCCGGCGCTACGCCCTGGCCTGGCGGCACGAACACCTGCACCTGGCCATCCGCCAGCACGCCAAAACTGCCGCTGACGGCGCGGGGCTGGCTCACAAAAGCACCCCACTCCGAAAAAGCATGCGTGATGGCGTGCGCGTGGGCGGCCTGCTGCCGGGCGGCGGGGTAGCGCGTGTTGCTCCACAGCGAAAATGCGTTCAGCAGATCCGGCTTGTGTGCGCAGCAATGCGGCAGCACGGCGCCGTGGCCTTCGATCTGCCCGCCAGCCCAGGCGCCGACAAACTGCGCCACCTTGTCGCGCACGCTCAGCGCTGGCGGTTCAGAAGCCGGCTGAGAGATGGCGGGCAGGGCGATTTGCTCGGTGATGGCGGGCGCCACCGGCTCAGGCCGCCATGCCGCCGGCGGCGGGGCCATCAGCGGCGCGCCGCCGTAGCCGTCAGAAAACACCTCAACGTGGCCGTGCACCACGGCAAGCGTGCGCCGGGCGGCATCAATCTCTTCCGGGGTGCGCGCCGTTTCCAGGTGCTTCATCACCAGACCAATGCTGGCGGCGGCGTCTCCCACCGCCTGTTGCAGCATGCCCATGTCGCTTTCCAGGCGCCGGATGTGCTGTTGCGCGGCTTCCAGCGCTTCGACCACCACGGGCGGGCCGACGCGCAGACGGCGCTCGCACTCGATGAAATAGCGGCGCGCCTGCCGGCCTTTGTCGTTGCGCTCGACCATGGCCAGCTCTTTGGCCATGTCCAGGGTCAGGTGGTAGTCCTTGCTGCGCCGATCTCCACCCCGGCCTGATTGATTTCCCAAATCTGGGAAATCAATCACAAAGTCCTGATTTTCAACAAAACCATACTGCTGGATGCGGTCATTGATCCATGTGCCAAAAACTTTTCCCACCTCAAGAAATACATGCAAGTCGCGGGCGTTGACAGTCTGAACCAGGCATTCGCCAATCTGCTGATCGGTCAGTTGAATGAGTTCGTCCATGACTCACTCCTTGCCGCAAGCAGGTTGCACGTCAAACTGATACTGGCCTGCCACAGCGGTGATGGTGGCGATGCCACCGCCAACGGCGCGCAAGGCGTCCATGGCGCTGAACACGGCAGACAGCCATGGGCATGGTTGCGGGGTCTGGAGGGTGGATTTATTGCGGTGGCCAGAGATGGCAACGGGGGAAGTGTTGCTGGATTGGTCTTGCATGGGGTGCTCCGTTTCTACACGGGTTCAGCCACCACGAAATGAGGCGGCCGGGAGGGTAGAAACCGTGCAGTACGGTGCGACTTCTTTCCCTTGCGGGTATTGTATCCGTCGCCCTCCCGGCCATAGACAGGCAGGGTCGCACGCAGTCCAGGCGGACTACGGGCGTAAAAAATCCACGTCTGACGGGCGCGGGCATTCCGACTGCAAAAGAGTTTCTACACTCTTCCACTAATCTACCACGGCTTGCGCACCACGCGCAATACGACCGATCAAACAAATTTATCGTATCCACGAATGAAACAATTTGCAACAAGTTTCAGGGGGTGGCCCTGAAAAATGGAACATGTTGTTTCATTTTTGGAACGCGAAGCGCCTGCCTTTGTCGTTGAGCTGGGCATGGCCGGCCCTTTGCCTCCACCCAAATGGGAGGGAAGGGGAAGCCCTTGCCGTGCCCCCGCCTAGCCCGATTGATTCGCCAAATCCGGGGGATCAATCCATCACCCCAGCCTTAGGGAAAGGCTACCCACGCCAGCCAAGCCGTTTGCTTTCCAAAACTGGAAAGCAAAAAATCCTTCAGCTACGCCAGCATGGCTTTTTTGGATGCGCCTACGCCAATCATTTTGGCGCTGACAACTGCGTATTTTTCCCGTCAGTCAATGACTGAGCCTTTACCACCGGCTGGCACTTACGCGCAATCATCGCCTGGTCTACCGCATCAAACTCGCCTTTCAGCCGGGAAAACTCAGCCTCCTGCTGCTTGGTGCCTCCCAGCGCAAACCATGCTGGCCAAAACAACACCAAACCGACACCCATCAGAATCTTGTCATTGCTCGCGGCCTGATCCAGGCGCCCACCAAGCTCAGTCACACGAGCCTGCAAACGCTGCGCTTCCGCGCTAAGCTGTCCACAGTCAAATGACTGGTATTGAACCGGAGAGACATAAGATGCCGACAGGTCTTTTGACGCTGTTGCGCAGCCAGTCGCAGCAAAAGCAAGCAATGTGACTAGCGAGATGAGCTTCTTTCTTGCAGATATACACATGGACTTCTCCCGAAAAAACGCTATGATGCCATAACCCAATGCCATGAAAGCAATCCCATGCAAAAAATCCTGATCATCATCGCCATGGCCTGTTGCGTGACGCTGGCCCAGGCGCAAGAGCGCGTGCGCTGCCAGGTGGTGGGCATTGCCGACGGCGACACACTCACTTGCCTGACCGCTGACAAGACGCAGATCAAGACCCGGCTGGCCCGCATCGATGCGCCAGAAAAGCGCCAGCCGTTTGGCCAGCGCTCACGTGAAAGCCTGGCGGGGATGGTATTTGAACGGGAGGTGGAACTGGAGATGCACGCCACCGACCGCTATGGCCGGGCCGTGGCCACGGTGTGGCTGGGCAAGCAGGATGTGAATCTTGAGCAAATCCGGGCGGGCTTGGCCTGGGTGTATCTGGCCTACCCGCACACGGCGGAAGATGTGAAGGCAGAGGCCAAAGCCAAGGCGGCCGGCGCCGGGCTTTGGCAAGAGGCGGGGGCTATTCCGCCGTGGGAGTGGCGGCGGGGTAAACACGGTCAAAATGCTTCGCCTTCCCCCCGATAAAAGACTTCAAAACCAAAGTTACTGCCCAGCAAATTGGCTTTTCCTGCCTGCTTGGCCAATTCAAGGCTGGGGAAGGTGGCTATCTCATCGTCTTTCATCAACGGCGCAATGCCTCCCCGCTGAGTGTTCAGCATCACAAAATAGTCATCAGTCATTGCATCCCCCTTCTTTTTCTTGACCAGGCTGAGCGGCGGCATTCAGGGTTTTCCAGGCTCAATATCCGAGCACAAGGGCTGTGCCAGGAGTAAAGTATCTGGGATGATTTGCCCTGTGCCGATAATAGCGGTAACTGGCGCGGAATTTTCTTGCGGCAGGGCAAGCCTCTGATACATCCCAGCTTGCCTCTGATACATATCAGCTTGTTGCTGAAGCAAGTAAGCAAAATCACGATCGGCTTTTGAAAGCCTTTTTTTCTTAGGCTTTCTAGGCTTGACCCCTGCCGCCTTCAGTGCCTTGGCCCACAGCGCGCACCAGGCGCACGGCGTGCCGGCTTTATCCGGGGGGTTGTCGCTATCCCAAATGCCAGGCGTTGAGTGACAGTGGCAATGGGCATTTCCGGCGCCATCGTCATCGCCCATCATCTGGCCGACCAACTCCGTCAGCAATCCCCGCAATTCAGCGGCTTCAGCGGCGGGGGCGGCAGCCCGCCGGCCGGCGGCAATCAAATCGGCAGACGATGGGGTAATCCCGGCCTCGTTCAGCAGCTGAAAAAGCGCCAGCGACTGTTTGCGCTCGGCCGCGAACACATCCTGGCCAAGGCACACCCCATGCCGAGGGCCAAAGAACACCTGGCGGGAGTTGAACCAGGATTCCAGCTTGGCCAGCCCTTCATCGGAGATGGCATGTTCTTTATCACGCGAAAAATCAGCCAAATCGCTGCGCGATAAGCCGACCTCTTCGCCAACGTCTAAAAACGATAGGCGCAACGCGGCGCACGCCATTCGGTATTGTTCAGGGGTCACTGCATTCTCTCCTCCCTGCGCTGGATGGCCCAGCGCAAGGTGACGACTCGAAAACCATCGGCAAACTCCACCAGGGTGGAGTTCATTTTCCCTGTGCAGATCACCCGGCATGATTGCCCAGTGCGCTCAGGCAGGTATTTTTTCCACCGCCAGACATGTGTCATTGGGGCGATGCCAGTCATGCCGCCGCCTTCACCAACTTCTTGGGGGCATGAATTTGCGGCAGCCCGCCCGCGCCGGCGCGCCGATGCGCAATCCACAGCATGGCCACCTTGTCGGCAGCAATCGCCCAGTCGCGCACACAAACCAGCGGCAAGTATGCGGCAAGCAGATGGGCGGCGCCATGGATGGCGTCCAGCTCTGGGCGCAGGAAGGATAAGGCGGGGGCTTCACCGCCAGCAGCAGCATGCCGGGCGCTGGCGGCAATAAAGCCTTGCTGAGCGCTCAGCGCCGCGCGGCGCAGGTCGGGAATATCGCGGGATTCAGCCATGAGTTGGCTGCACAGCAGGAAGGAAAACAGGTGGACGGTGTAGCCTTCTCCAGCGGCGTTGATCTCGGTCAACAGCGCGCCGCGCTCGGCCAGGTCACGCAGGGCATCAAACGCCAGCATGCGCTTGGCGGCGCTTTCCTCTCCGATCGGCTGCTTGCCGGCCAGCAGAAAGGTGGGGGATAGAATGTCTACTGGCTTGCGCCGGGAGGGTTTGCTCATCTGATGGCCTACCAGACGTTGAAAGGTTGGCTTTGAGTGATGGTCGGAACGGCGGGATTCGAACCCGCGACCCCCTGATCCCAAATCAGGTGCGCTACCAGGCTGCGCTACGTTCCGGGGATATGGTGGATGACCTGGGATTCGAACCCAGATGCCGTGTTGAAGGCGGCGGTTTTACAGACCGCTGGTGGAACCGTCCCACCACGTCATCCAAATGCCGGGCTTCCACCGGCTGCCAATCAAACCTTGCGGTGATTGATCTGCCATTAACAGCGTTTTTATTGTTCTATCCTCGCATGACCTTCAATGCTTGGCTTACTCAAAGCGATAGATTCTCCAGCAGTTTTTCGTCACAAATGCGGAGCATCGCGGTTTGGTCCGCCATTGCGTAAGCCGGCTACATCTGCCACCGTCACGCCCTGGCCAACAACCTCAATCCTACCCTCATCAAACCACTGCGCCGGCTCGATCTTCCCCTCTTTAGCCGCCGGTGCGAGGCCGTATTGATCACAGCCGGTGAGGTAGCGGCAGCGGCCGACGATGATCCCCTCAAATCCTGTGACTTTATCTTTCGCCTTCATTCCCAGCTCAATCATGGAAATTCCTTTCATTATCCAATGTGAATATTCTGCATCTGCAACACTTCCAAACCAAGCCGGTGCGCAATGTGCAGCTCAAGGTGCGCGCCATTGCTGTTCTCCCAGCCGGGGAGAAGAGAAATTGCATCGCAGTCGCACAATGCTCTGATATCCGCCCGCAGACAGGCCTGGTAAAACGCTTGCCATTCAGGGGTTCCATGCGCCGGCTCAACCAGCCCGACGTTAATTTCAGCAGGGTTGACGACTTCATGGCCTTGCTCACGCAACAAAGCGGCATGCGCGTGAAAAGCCGGGAAGTTGTTCTCTGGGTAGCCGGTCATGGGGCCACTGATATAGATTTTCTTCATTGCATCTCTGAAATGGTTGTTGGCGGCAGGATTTGAACCTGCACCGACTGCGCCGTGATTATCCAGCCACGTCACGGGCGCTCCCGCCCCAGTCTCTACCACTGAGCTACACCAACACGGCTGGCGACTGACTGACTAGCATCAGTGGGTCAATTAAGCACCGGCCCTTCAAACGTCGCGGCACGCCAATCGCCATGCGTGTTGGTTGTTGCTGGCGTAGCGACTGAGGCAGTCGAAATAGCCCGCGCGCCACTTGTAACCAGATCAACACAGAAGCTGTCGGGTCAGACCGGCATACTGCGGTGGCTAACAGCTTTGCCATGCATAGTGCCGACAGCTTCTGTGTTGATCCTGGCCTTTATCGACGCCAGGGCGGTCTATCACGCTACGGATGCCACAGCCGAAACCATTGCACCGCTAAATCGCCAGGCTCGTGGTCGTGAAACCACCTCTGTTACGTGGGCGATCCACGCTGGCAGTTATCTGCTCTATGTTTCATGCCAGATAGCGAAACCCCGTGAATCACGGGTTGCAGACGCGAAACCTTCCAACAAGAAAAAGAGCGATCCACGCGCCAGTACAGTTTTTCATGCCCGCGCTCTTTCTTGTTGGCACCAGTCTTTCCTGATCGTCACCACAGGCCAGGTGCACCTGGCTTTGCATTCCATGTCCTTGGCAGGTGGTTCGCCTTGTTAGCACTGCATGGTAGAGGTGGCTTCACCCGACACAGGCTTACCAATCTTCCGCTTTCGCGTGTGTCTCCGACAAATCTTCAACACGGCTGGCGACTGCTGCGAATTTACTCCTGTTCAACAGGACAGCCGGGACGCCTCCCAAGCACTTTTCAGTCGCCATGCGTGTTGGCCCTGCGCATGCCCCGCGCAGGTGGGGTAAAGCTCTGCTTGCCGGTCAGTCGTTGATGGCTTTTTCCACCAGGGCCTTCAGGCTGGGGAAAGCATCCGCCTGGGCTTGAGTCATGGTGTCCACGATGTCGAATTTGGCGTTCAGGCCGTCATCCAGTTCTTTCAGGAAATCAGCGGCGCCAGCATCTTCGCCAACCTGAATAAACAGAACGGTCAAGTCGCCATCAGCATTCTGGCTGTTGGCCTGCTTCACCAGCACATCGCGCACGGCCTGACGGTTGTTCGGCTCACCGTCCGTGAACACCACGATGAAGTCCGGCTTGTCAGACTTGCCGGCGACTTCAAAAGCCTTGGCCAGCGCTTCAGCGGTAGGCGTGCCACCGGCCACGCGCCGGTCGGCAAAGATGCTGGTCAGGATTTCGGCGCTCTTGACGCCGGTAAAATGCTGGACGGCCTCGCCGCCAAACGTGATCAGGTCGATGCCGTCTTCGTCCACAGCGGCCAGCTCGGACACCAAGCCGGTCAGGCTTTCGCGCACGCGCTCGATGCGCATGCCGGGCTTGCCGGCATCCACGGTGGCCATGGAGCCAGAAAAATCCACCAGGGCAATGTAGTCGAAGTTTTCAAGGGTTTGCATGCTTTTCTCTCCAGTTGAGAATAGTTGTTGGCCCCAGTCTTTCCTGGGTGTCATGCCAATTTTCTCGAACATCAGCAACGAACGCCGATTATGTTCCGAGTTTTGAGCCTCGCTAAATCGGTAACGGCCCCACTCCGAAAACGATGCGCGCAACGCTTTCGGAGTGTCCCCGTACTTTCCGGGGTGTCACCGCTCATGTCTTCAGCAGCCCGTCAGTCGCATTACGTGCTCCACGCGCTACGCCACTGTTGCACCCGTATTTCTCATGGCGCTGTTTCAGCCATGCAGTTCCCTGATTACCAGGCCACCGGTTAAGGGAGGCGTAGACCACCCATCAATTCCACTTGGAGCGGGTAACGGGGATCGAACCCGTGTCTTAAGCTTGGAAGGCTTCAGCTCTGCCGTTGAGCTATACCCGCCTGGCGCGCCCATCCGGGATCGAACCGGAGGCCTGCCCCTTAGGAGGGGGCTGCTCTATCCAACTGAGCTACAGGCGCGAAGACTTCCGGTTACGCTATCCGGCGCCAGCAAAAGCCCATCCGCATGACTGCGGCTTGAGGTGGCCGTGAACAAACAATAGCGTGCCGGCGTTTCTACTGCAACAGGTTTTTTTGCACAAGAAACAAGTCTGCAACAGCATGTCTCAAAAAAAACACACCATTGCACCTCCACCGCGCTATTTTTTTGCCGCCCGCTCGGCGTCCCACTGCCGCTTTGCCGCGCTTTCCAGCACCTCGATGCGCGCCACGATGTCGCCCAGGTCTTCTGGCGGAATCCGCCGCGCGGCCATCGCCATGGGGATGGCATCGCGGCGGATGCCGGTCGGGATGCCATCCATGCCGGCGCGCTCCCACTGCGAGAACACGCCGATGAACACGCTGATGGCCGGCAGGTTTTCCGGCCAGATTTCAACGCCATCAAGCCCAGAACCCGCCGCCAGCCGGCGGCCGGCGGCGGTCAGTTTTTTGCGGCGCCCTCGGTCACCAGATTGACCACCTGGCCTTGCGGGTCAACGCCGTAGGCTTGGTAAAGCGAGTCATACAGCGCGCTGGAAAAGCGCGGGCCTTCCGGGCCGGTCAGCAACAGCAAGATGTTGTCTGCCGTGCAGGGCCACGGCTTGTTATCGCCATCCACGAAATCCCAGCCATCCAGCAGCTGGGTCATCACCCGGCTATTGGATGCCGCCGCGATGGCAATTTCAGCGGGCAGGCTGTGCGTGGGGTCTTCCCAGCGCAGGTCGGTTGCGGCTTTGCCCAGGATGTTGTTGCCGTTGGCGTCGGTGACGGCGCGCTCGTTGGCGATGATCTCGCCGACTTCAAGAGTCTTTTTGCGCTTCCACTTGATCAGGCCTTTGTGCTGAGTAGGCTGGCCGTTTTCGTCCAGCAGGGTAACGGTGATCGGCGCGAAAATCGGGCCGGTGGCGATCTGGATCATGCTTGCTCTCCTGTCTCAATAGCCTGCCGGCGCTGGCCGGCAGGGTGAAATTCGCCGCTTAGGCGGCCTTGGTGATGTTGGCGTAGGGGCTGGTTCCGCTGGCGATGATGTTCGGGTCTTTCAGCAGACCGCCTTTGATGGCCACAGCGTCGAAGTCATCGGTGACCACCCGGAGGTTGCCGGGGCCGAACTTCACCCGGCGCAGATGGATGCGCTTGGGGTCCCCGTCCACGGCATCCGCTTTGTTCAGGCCCACCACCATGGCCTCAAATTCCTTGGCGGTGTTCACCAGCGCTTCGATGCGCAGTGATTTCTTTCGGGTGTAGCTGATCTTCAGCTCATCGCCACTGACAATTGCGCCACCCGCACGTGGGATGATGCTCAGGCCGCCGTCACCCAGGTCGTAGTCAACGCCGGCCACGTAGGTGACGGCGGCGGCATCATCCTTCACCACCACTGAGCCAGCCACAGGGAGGTTATTGAGGAACACTGGACCACTGCCGGCCCAGATGTGGGATTCGTCCGCCACCGGGACAGAAGGCAAGTCGGTGGATTCGCCGTACAGCATCAGCTCGAGGTTATCGACGAAGAATTGCGTCAATTCCAAGTTGACATCCCCGCCCTCAACCAGAATCACCTGGTCAAAAGTGCCGCCCGCACGGCTCATGTAGTCCATGAGCGTCTTGTCCGCCGTTTTCCACTCAATGTCCAATTTCTTGGCGTTGCCCAGCGGCACCCATGCGGCGCCGGCCACGCCACGCTCACGGATATGCGCCACACCTGCGCCGATATAGGTCTCCAACTTCGCCATGCCCTGCCCTTCCATAAAACAAAGCCCCGACCAAGGCCGGGGCATTCAAAAAAAAACCGGCCTGGGGCCGGTGCTTGTGTTGCGCTGTGTGGTGCGTCAGTCGTCCTGGTACTGCACGCGGACGCTGACGCAAATGTCCAGTTCATCCGGGTCCAGCTCGCCGTCCACTTCTGCCGCTTCCCAGGTCACCCGCTCGATGTGGGTGGAAATCGCCAGCCGGCCAAAATCATTGCCGCGCAATGCGGCCTTGACGGCGGACACCACCGGATCGGCCACGACTTCCGCCGGGATCACCTCGTCGGCGTCCATCCCGGCGCTAGCCGGGATGTGGACTTCCAGCGTCAACCAGCGGGCTTGCTCCTCGTGCTGGCTACGCGGCATGTCAAAGCGCGCGGTTTCCTGCGCCAGGCGCAGGCGCACGCCGGCGTGCTCGGCGGCGGCGGAGGTGCGCACGGCGTCGGCGTACACCTGCTGCACACCGGCCTGTTTCAGCGCGGCTTCCGCCGCCCGGCGGATGCGCAGGGCTTTGCTAAGGGTTGGTTGCGTCATTGCTCACCTTCACGATTTTCATAACCAAGCTGCCCACAGCGTAGGGCATGGCGGTTTCCGGGTCTTCCAGCATGTGGCAATCCCGGAACTCCAGCCGGTCGATGCGCCAGCCTGGGCCGTGCATCTGGGCCAGATTGGCCGGGGGTTCCCAGTCGCTGGACAGCGCTTGCCAGGCGGCGTCCACCGCGTCCTCCTGCTTGGCGGCGATGCGCAGCTGGAACGTGGCAAACTCCACCCCGGTCAGCCGGCGCATGCCGCGCTCCTTATGGCCGGTGACCGCCTGATACACCAGCACCGGCCATCGGGCATTGGCCTTGGGCACTTTGCCGGGGAATACCCGGTCGCCAAACACCGCCACCACCGCCGGGCGGCGGGTCAGCGCCATCATGGCCTGCACGGGCAGGGTGTATGGGCTAGCCATCAAAACCTCCTGACGATGTCCGGCAGCCGCCGGCGGATTTCATCCGCCGCTACGCGGATGGCGGCCTCGGCCTTGTTTTGCAAGGCTGGCCCAAGGTAAGGCTGCGCGGCGTGGTGTATCGTCCCGAACTCCTGAAACTGCGCATACCAGGTGTCGGCAACCGACTTGCCCTTTTTGTTGACGCCCAGCAAGCCGCGCCGGGTCAGCCGGGGGATTTGGCCGGCGTCACGCTGCCGCAACGCCACCGAGCCCCCAGCCCACACGCTGAAACCCACCTGGGTGACCGGCAAGCGCCGGTCGTACATCACCCGGATAGCGCGGGAGAGGTTCCCGGTATCCTTGGGCGCCGCACGCTTGGCTTCATCTGCAATCAGCCTAGCCGCCGCGCGCAAGCCAAAGCGCAGGGCTTTTTTCTGGAGATTGCGCGGCAGCCCATCCAGCAATTGCTTGATGCCGCCCAGCCCACGGATTTCAGTTTTGATCATCATCCGCCCCAATCAGTGGGTGCGGTGTTACCGCCGATAGCCAGGCCACGCTCAAGGCGGGGTCCTGCCGGTGCGGGCCGACCGCCACCACGTTGTATTCGCGGCGGGTTTGGAACACCGTCACCCGCACGACATCACCGGGCTGCACGTCCTGCTTGCAACGAAAGGTCAGCTGGCCAGTGGTTTCCGATAGGTCAATGCCGGGGGCGCGCACTTCGGTAGCCCGCAGCTTGTCGCGGCCAAACGAAATATCCAGGCAGCCCCAGCCCCAGGACACGACCGCCAGGGTGGATTCCACCGCGCCCATCGGCGTGCGCACCATCGTGGACCGGAGAACTGCCACCCGGTGTGTCAGGCGAGCGCCATCGGCGCCGGCCTTCATCAGCTCACCGGGTTCAGCGCCAGATCAGCCAGCGCTGCGTCCACCAGCGGATAGCTGGCCGACAACTGCCCGGCAGCCAGGATGCTGGCGCGGTTGTCCCACAGGTTCTTCAACAGCACCAGCATCGGGCTTTTCACCCGATCAGGCACGGCGGCGGCGTTGGCGTACAGGCCAGCGGTGAACTCGATTTCCACCGCCTGCGCGCGTGGCCAGCCTTCTGGCGCGGTGAGGTAGCGGGCCCGGAACAGGAAGTATTTGGCGGCCGCCATGGTGTCTTCCACCCCGGCCGGCGTGCGGTACTTCACCGCCACCACATTCGACACATCCGCCGGCAGCGCCAGGCGCTCGTTATCGCCGGGGAACATCTCGCCATAGCCAATGCCAGTGCAGGTCATCAAGCGGCGGCCAATGCGCTTTTCCACGTACTGGCGCGCGACGGTGATCATGGTTTGCACCTCGGCATCGGTGTCACTGCTGCCGATTTCGAGATGCGCCTTGACCTCGGCCAGCGTCAGCGGCTCTTCCGCCGCCGGCACGCTGACCTTCCAGTCAAAAACAACGGGGTCGGACACGATACATCTCCCGCCAGCCAATAGGCAGCGCCCATGGCTGGATTGTGAACATCACAAATTCATCCGGCACGGCCGCCACACTGGGCTGACCGGCCAGAAAAGTGCTGCGCAGTTGGCAAAAGTCGGTGGCGCGCAGCAGGATGAAGGCGCACAGCTCGGCAGGCACGGCGCCAGGCGCCCAGCCGGCAGAAAACTCCACCGTCAGGTCGCCCGTTTCCGGCAGCCGGCCGGCGGCATTGGCCGGGCTGGGTGAAGCCGGCAGGATCACCCCGCCGTCTTCGCCAAGCTGCTCCAGCCAGCCGGCCAGCTCCACGCCGCCAAAACTCACCCGCTGGATAGCCAGCAGATTGCCTTTGGGCAGCGGCACAAAATCCCCCCAGCGCCACCAGACCGCCGGCAGAATCAAGCGCCAGACCGTGGGGGCGATGCTGCGACGGGTGTGGTTTTCCGCTACCGCCAGCGCGCTGCGCAGCCAGCCCAGCAACTGGGCATTTTCGCGGGCGAACTCCGGGTCATCCGGATCCAGCTCGGCCAGCCGCGCGTTCAGGCGCAGCTGGTCAACTCCCACCGGCAACTGCGCATCCGCCGGCCCGCCCAGCCGATCCAGCCTGGGCGGCGGCAAATCCGCGCGGCGCTGCACGGCTAGGCCCCGGATTCAGGGCCGGGCGCGGCGGCGGGCTCGGGCTTGGTGGGTTTGGCCGGCTTGGCCTGCCCCGCGCCACCCGTGGTCATCAGCGGACTGATGACCTCCTTGGCGTCTTGCTCATGCGTGCATGGCTTGTTGGTTTGCTCGGCAACGCCCTTGTCAATCCAGCGCGTGGCGTAGTCTTCGCGCAGCGCGATGACCATGCCTTTTTGGTATTTCGGGCACAGATAACCGGCGCAGGCATCGCTGAGAAACTCCACCACCACGCTGGGCAAATCAGGAAGTTTGGGTTTTTGCATCATCACCCCCGGTTAGCGCGCTTGCAGGGTCACTGCGTAGCTGGTGAACGAAGTGCCGGAGCGGTTCGGCTGCGCCACATGCCACAGCGGCTGGCCACCCACGCGCAGATCCAGCGCAAACTGCTTGATGTTTTCCAGGAAATACATCGAAGCCTCGACGCGGAACTTGTTGCCGGTCTGGCTCCGGGTCAACACGGCGTACTGGCTGAAATCAATCAGCGCAATGTCGCCCTCATTGCCCAGGTCGGCGGCGACTTCATGAACCAGCACCGGACGGCCAAGCAGGGTGTTGTACGGCGAGCCGTTCAACTGCGGCGGCGCGTAAATCAGCTTGCCATCCGGGCCAGTCATGCTCAGCAGCTGGGTTTCTACATCCTGGCAAATCACCCAAACCGCATTCATGCGATGACGCGCCTTCATCCGTCCCCAGATTTTGAGAATGTTGGCGTAGGTGACGGTGTCGGCCAGCTGCGCTGTTTCTTTCGGCACGATGATGCGCCCGGCTTTATCGGCCGGCACAGTGGGGTCGCCCGCCATGATGCCGCGCGGCTTCTTGACGCCATCGCCCCAGATGATCGCTTCGGTCAAGCGCCAGCTCACCGACGAGATCAAGCCATTCTGCACGTAGCTACCGATATTCGGCGCGTCTTCCAGCAGTTCCTGGGTGACCGGCACCACGCCGGTCACAGATTCCAGTTTGATTTCGCGCTCTTCCAGTTGCGGCTTACTCTGCTGGGCAGTTTCCGCTTCACCGCGCCAGTGCGCCTGGATCCCGCCAGTGGAATACGTGGCATGCGGGTCAAACGGGAAAGTCATGCTGCGGCCGCTGGTTTGCAACTGCATGCAGCGGCCGGCCAGTTCTTCTTCGTTGAACACCCCCTGCATGATGACGTCCAGGAAGGCGGGGGGGATGGCAAAACCGCCATCCACACCAACAGACCCCGCGCCAAACGAGGCCGGCGCGGCGTTGCTGCGGCGCAAACGGTGGTCATGCTCACCAGAGCCACCACGGCCAGCAGCATTCACCACTGCCCGGCAGAGTTCGCTAAAATCATTGAACCCGCCCTGCGCAATATCGCGCTGCGCATTGGCCGGAGTCGCAGGCACGCGCTGCCCACCGGCGCCGCCAGCATTGGCCGGCGCGCCAGCCGGTTGCGACTGACGCCCGCCCCCCGCCACGCCATGTGCGTTTTCCACCGTTTGCATGCTGGATTGCAGCAGGTCCTGCTGCGCCATCAACGCCTTGATTTCATCGCGCAGCTGCTCAGCTTCTGTCATATTTTCCGGGGACAGCACACCGGCGCGGCTGGATTCCTGCAGCACGTTGGTCAGCTTGTTGGTGGCCTGCTCAATGCGGGCTTGCACATCGGCCAGCAGCTCAAGCGGGCCGGGGGCGTTGTTCCGCAGCATGACGCCGCTGGCTTTCAGGATGGCCAGATTGGCCAGGGCCGCAGCGACACACACGCGGCCAGGGTGAAACGGAGTAGTGACTTGCATTAATGCCTCCAGAAAACAAAAAACCCGCCGGGGGCGGGTAGGTTGCGTGGTGTTGCTGAGCGCTGCGATACGGTCAGGCGGCAGCAGAAACGCCTGGCAGCATGCCGGCTTTGGCCGCCTGATTGGCTAAAAAAGCCATTCGACCACGGACAGCCTGCAAATCTTTTTGCATGGCGACCAGATCATCCATGCCAATCGGCGCGGCATTGCTTTTATTCTCGACCAGACGCGGCTGATGCTTGTAGCCGAGCATGGCCAAGGTCGCTGGGTTAATCGGGCAGTTCAGCGCTTTGGCGGATGTCACCTCGGTGACAAAGCCACGCTCTTTGGCGGTCTTGCCATCCATATAGGTTTCGTCAGCCATCCACTGGCGGATCTGCGCTTCCGGCTGCCCAGTGCGCGCCATATAAATCCGGATGATGTTGTCTTCCAGGTTCTGGATGGCGCGGCCAGTGTTTTGAATCTGGTCAGCATTACCCCAAGCGCCACCCTGCACGCGGTGGATCATCACCTCGCCAAATTCAGGAATGGTGATGGTGTCTCCCAGCATGGCCAGCCAACTGGCGCAACTGGCTGCCAGACCCAGGATGTTGACGTGGATCGGCAGGTTCAGCCCCTGCAACAGGGAGTAAACGCCAAACCCTTCGTAGACATCCCCACCAGGGCTGTGGATGTTCAGTTTGACGCTGGTGTAACCCGGAGCTACGGCATCAATCGCCGCCTTGACAGACTCGACATTGATGTAACCAGAGTAGTCCCAGATGTAGCCGAACAAGTCCAGCTCCAGCGCGCTGTTGGCCTTGCCATCCGGGCCGGTGACCAGCTTAGACGACAGGTTGGTGCGCATGTCCGTCGGGGGATTCAAGGCAAAATTCAGGGCGCCGGCTTGGTTAAGCGCAATCACCCGAGGGTTTTCTCCGCTCATGCTTTGGTTTTTCCTTTCACGTTGTGCCCATCTTTGGCCGCGCTCAATGTCTGCATATTCAGCGGCACAAACCGCAAATCGCCGCCGTTTTCCGCGCCCACGCGGGGCAGGTCTTCCAGCTCGGCGATGTCATCCGAGCTGATTGCCCCCACGGCGTGCAGGGCTTTGTACAGCGCCGAGCGCCCAGCCGCGTCAGCGCGCAGCAGGGCGTTTAGGTTCATGCGGGTGTACGCGCCCATGGCTTTGTGCGCCGGCCGGAAAAGCTTCTCATCGGCTTCCTGCTCAAAAAGCAGCACCCACGGCTGCACCGAATCCGCCACGGCTTCGCGGGCCTGGCTTTCGATGTTCGAGAATGTAGCGCGATCCAGATCGCCAATTTTGTGCGGCGGCACGCCAAACCAGCGGCAGATTTCGCCTAGCTGGAACCTGCGGCTTTCCAGCAGTTGCATGTCCGCGGGGTTCAAGCGCAGCGCCTCTACTTTCATCCCTTCTTCAAGGAAAATCGGGCGATGCGCGTTTTCTGGGGCGGTGCGCTCGTTCAGGTCATCTTTCAGCCGCTCATAGCTCTTGTCGCTCATTGCCGACGGGTGTGTGAACACCAGGTCCAGCCGGGGGCTGTTGCTCATAGCGGTTTCGGCAACGCCTTCCGATGCCAGGCTGATGCCAAACGATTTGCGCGCCATGTGCAGCACGCTCCAGCCTTCCAGCTCGTTGCCCAGTCCGCGCAGGTGGAAGATGTTGGCGTAAGGAATCATCACCTCGCCGCTGTCTTCATTGCGCACCCGCGCCCACAGCTTGCCTGCCGTGTCACGCTCCAGCGACACCCGCCATGGCTCGATAAAGTGCAATCCTTCGGCATCGCCGAAGTAATTCCGGGTGATTTCGGCATAGGCGTTGCCATGCAGCAGCGCCCGGCTGAGCATCAGCTGCCGGAATGTAAAAGACCCCACTTCTGGGTGGGGTCTTTTGTGGATCAGCCGGTCTACTGGGCCTACCGTCAGCCTTGTCCGGTTTCCGGTGGCGGGGTCCGTGTAAAACGCCTGCCAGGGCAGTTGCCCCACCTGGCCGGTGAGGTAGCGCACGCAGGCCATCACCGCAGACAGGTTGTAGACGGTGTTTTCGTCTACATGCTGCCCTGCGGTGAGCCAGCCAAAATGCCACGATCCGTAAGTCTTCCGCGCTGCCTGGCTTACGCGCTGACCAAAGCTGGCCACGGCGTTGACAATCGCCTTAAATGGCCATGGCATCATCCGCGCATTCCTCGTTCTTCAAACACACTTCGGGTTTCTCTATGCCGCAAGGCCCGAGTCATGGCGATGACGCTTGCCACAATCAGGTCGATCCGACCCTTGGATTGCTTTTTGTCCGGCTTGATGTTCTCGTTTGAGTCCATCTGCACGGTGACATTGCCAGCGCACCAGCGCAGCAGGGCATTGCCGTTGTGCCGCATGCGGTGCTTGCAAATCAGGCGTTCAAATTCCTTGGCGCCCGCCGACATGCTGACCGCGCCCTGGCGGACTTCCACCATGGGCACGCCCTCGGCCAGCAGCTGCTTGGTGACACCGTGGGCGTTGTAGGGGTCAAAGCCGATATCCACGACGTCGAACGCTTGGCACGCTTCGCGGATGGTGTCTATCACCGGCTCGTATTCCATGGCGTCGCCGTCCACCACGGACAGCCAGCCCTTTTTTGCCCAAGCGGCGTAATCTGCGCCGCCTTCGTTATTGGCGTCGCGCAGCTTGCTTTCCGGCACCCAGGCCCAGGCCAGCAGATACCAGTCGCCATCGGCATCGCCGTCTTCCGGTGGGAAGAGCAAGGTAAAGGCGGTCAGGTCGCGCGTGCTGGCCAGGTCAAGCCCGCCAAAACAGCGCCGGCCACGCAGGGTGGCCGGGTCGAACTTTTTCTTGTTGCCGCGTGAATCCCACACGGCGATGTCCAGCCAACTGAAGGCGTCGCCGGTGAGCACACACAGCTCTTTGGCCTTGAAGCTGGCCAGCGCGCTGCGCATGGCTTTGGCCTTGGCGGCTTCACCCTGCATGTAAGCCAGGCTTTTCACCGTGCCCAGGCCGGGATTCGCCTTGATCCAGTTGCGCTCATCAAAGAGGTCGTCTTCTGGGTCAAGCGTGTAGATGACGGCAAAAAACCGATCATCCTTGATCTCGCCCATCAGCACGCCGGCCGCGTAGTTGCGCACGGCCACGTACACGCCTTCGGTATTGAATCCCGACGTGGTGATGGCGTTCAGCAGCGCCTGCGCGCGCGCGCCCAGGGCGCTGCTCATCACGTCCCACACTGCTCTGTCTTTGTGCGCGTGCAGCTCATCCAGCAGCGCGGCGGACGGGTTCAGGCCATCCAGGCTTTCGGCATTGGCCGGTAGCGGGCGATACCAGGCATTGAGCGGCTCAAACCGCACGGCCTCCTGGTTTTTGCCGTCCCACACGCGGAACAGCTTGGCCATGGCGCCGCTTTGCCGGCGCCAGCGCTTGATGTTGTCAAACGCCGGGTTGAATACGCTCAGCGCCTGATCCCGCGTGGTGGCGACGGTGTACACCTCGCCGCCATGCTCTTTTTCCATGGTCAGCAGGTATGCGCCGAGCGGGCCCCACCAGGTGGACTTGCCGTTTTTGCGCGCCAGCTCTTCATAGGCGGTGCGAAAGCGCCGCAAGCCGGTGTCGGCTTCCAGCCAGCCGAAAATCACCGCTGTCCAGAATTTCTGGAATGGCTCCAGCAGCAAGGGCTGCTTGGCCTTTGGCCCTTTGATGTGACAGAAAAACGTCTGCACGTAGTCAATGGGCCGCTGCGCCGCCTGCGCTGAAAACACAAAACCGCGCTTGTGCGCGGTTTGCAGGTCTTTGTAATGCCGCTCTACCGCCAGCATGGTGAGCTTGCACACGCGGATTTCCCCGCGCAGCACCGGCAGGCCGTACAGCCGATCCCATTCGTGCTGCTGATCATCCGGCGGAATCAGCTTGCGGCGCGCCGCCGGCGGCTTTTTAGGCCGGCGCGCGGCGGTCATTGCAGCGTGCGCCCACCCGCCCCGCTATTGAAATTGGCGGCGGGGTTGTTGGCCATGTCGGCAAACGCGGCAAACAGGTCGTCCTGCGGCGAAACCGGCGCTGTTTTGCTTTCCACCATGGCCAGCGACGGGATGGTCAGCGCTGCATCCGGCAGCACCTTTTGCAGATCAAGCCAGGCTTTGCGGCTTTGAATCAGCATCGGGTGGTAATACGGCTCGCCATTGCGAGTTTCGAACAATGGCGAGTTGCCATTGTTTTTCACCGCCTCAGCCCAGGCTTTTTCGAGCTGAATCCAGTTCATGTAGGCTTTGCACACCATGGTGATGGCAATGCCTGAGGTGATGTGCTTCACGCCGGCGCGCTGCAAGCAGCCAGTGAGGTATTCCCACACCCGGCGCTCTTGCGGGCTCAGGTTCGCGCTGGGAGGAATGCCGGGAGATTCCACGCAGCCGGCCCCGGCAGGGGCATCTGGGCGCACCCCCAGGCCAGAGTAGTCATCAGCCATGTTTTCTGCTCCCGGCCTTCCGGCCAAAGCCACCGTCCTCGGTGGCGGTTTTTTTGTCGTGGCAGGGCTTGCACAGCGGCTGCCAGTTGGTTTTGTCCCAAAAAATCGCCATATCACCCCGGTGCGGGGTGATGTGGTCCACCACCGTAGCCCGGACAACCAGCCCGCGCGCGTTGCATGCCGCGCAAAATGGCCGGTTGCGCAGGAACGTGGCCCGCGCCTTTTGCCATTTGTCGCCATAGCCGCGCTGGGCGGCAGTGCCACGCCGCTGGTCACTGTCTGCGCGATGGCGCGCCAGGCAATCCGGGCACCACCCGGATGGATGGGTTGTGGTGTTCGCGCAGGCCGGCGATCTGCACGCACGCGGCGCAGCAATGGCCATGGCGCATTCCAATAAAAAAGACGCCGTTTCCGGCGCCTGTCAGTCGCAAGTACCACCCTGCGAGGAGAGAACGAAAAAAGCGCCGCAAGCTGGGCTTGACGGCGCTTTTGAGTGGTTAGCTGTGCTTTATGCGCAACTTACCTGAATTTAGCAGAATTGTACTGGAAAGCGGCGGGGTGGTCAAGAGGGGGATGGTGCATATTTATCTGCTTAGCCTTCCTGGCGCAAGACATGTCACGTTAGCTTTTGTGGTGTCACTCCGCCAGGCCGGAGTCCTCCACGTCCGCCACAAATTGCCTAACTGCGGACTCCATGTCATGGTACTGTTGGTCGTTATCAGGGCCATCCCAAAACGTTGTCAGCACAGCTTCCAACTCTCCTTTTGCCCGGCACCATGCTTGGTGGCGCAGCGTTCTGAGGATTTTTTCATTTGTCACTTCATTTGTCACCACGATGCGTTCCTTTCTATTATTTTTCCCACAAACTCGGCGCATTGGAAGCGGGCGGGCTTCCCATTCAGCATTCATTTTGTCAGCAATGATTGCTCCCAAGCAGAAATCGGCCTAGTGGAGAATAACATCCATTTCGTCTTAAGCAACTCCGCCAGCCGATGGTCTTCCTCCCATTTGGTTTTTTCAGTTAGCTCACCCGGGACTACTACCGGCCTAACTTTTGATTTGGCAATATGGATAATCACCTCCTCTACTGAGATAGGCTTAGCACCATTACACACTCCAATACAATAAACCCCGAGAAAGCAAATAAAATATTTGACAAAATAATCAGATTTCACAACATTGTGATCATGCCGATTAAACTGCACCCCAGAATCAGCGTCAATATGGCGCCAAAATTCAGCTGAGTGACGCACGCGCGCCAGGCTGACCACATTGTCAACAGATTCTACCACTTCACCATCACCGACTCCGCCAATCAATACTACCTGCCTTGCTGGGTGACAGGCAGCATCTCTTCCATTAGCAAGATAGCTATCCACATCCCCACCAGGGATACGCCATTGAAAATCATCAAATGCGCGTAGCCATTCGCCCTCTGTTCGACAGAACGGATATGGAAATTTCAGGCGGCGGGCCTTTGTTGAAACTGTATATACATGCCATTCAGCGGATGGATCGGCACGCACAGACTGCCATGAACGACATTCAATTCTATCCCCATTTTTCCATGCCAGCTCAACTGCCTCCTTGAGGTGGACGCGATGATCGTATACCCGCCATTCAAATAGATCGAAGATTTCATCCCATGCCCAGCGCGCTATGTTTCCAGCGGGGAAGGCTAATGAATAATCAGTTTTCGGCACGACATACCAGCGGTTGGCACGTGCATCTTCATGATGTACTCCAGTCCATTTGAATTCGACTTTTTCACCGCGAAGAAATGCAGCTTCTATCAAGTTGCGCAGCATCCATTTATTCATGCTGATATCCTTAACTGTGGGTGCGCTTGATCAATGGTCATTCCTTACCTACTCCTGACTGATGCGCCGGCCGATTTCTGCGGCGGCGCGGACAATTGCGCGGCGGGTGGCGGCGATAGTGCAGCCGTTGACCTGCTCTGAAATGCACATGCTGGCGGCGCGCCGTGGATTTCCGTCATGGCTGAACCACACCTTGACTACAAGGCCGATAGAACGGCTTTTGCTTGCCCGCCGCCACTCAATGCCAAGCCTGAGCGCCAGCTGGAAAGCGTCGCCGTCATCTTCCAGTGGGCGCCAGCAAAGCCAGTCTGAAAAAGGCGGGCCAGGGTTAGGAATCACCCTGATCATAAAGCCGCCAACCCCCAGCCACGTAGGATCCCACTTGACGTCATATCCGGCCGCCAGGGCGGCCAGTTTGAGCAAGTCATGGTCGGTCATGGCTTACCCTCCTGAATCGCTGCATGCGGTTTATCGCCCAGCAGCACCAGCCTCAGCAGCGCCGCCAGCTGTTTATCCCGCCGAGTGGCTTCCAACCTCATTACCCCTTGCTGCCTCCAGATTTCCCCCATGTACTTTCGCTCCCATTCATGCGAGCCAATGCCGCTTCTGCGATAGCCATCGCGTCGGCGGATTCGACTAAAGTCCAGCCATTACGGTTCGCAATGTACACATGCTGCTTGCCATCAAGCCCGACCAGCGCCATTTTGCAAACGCGGTGCAAAGATTTCAGCGCAGCGGCCAGGTCGTCGCGCTGCGCTGCTGTGTCCCGCAGCTCGCGCTCCAGATCCTGAATTCTGGACTTCCGGCGGGACGCTAGGTCGCGCAGGCGGTCAAGTTCATGCTTCGCCGCCTTTCAGAAAAGTCCTGGCGGACTCCCGCGCCGGCCACGTCTGCCGCCCGCTTCCCTTGCAAAGCGGGCAGCTGACGTCAACCATGCGCTCGTGTTTTCCGCCGGCCAGCATGCGGATCATGGTGTTGTGCGCATGATCCGCCGACATAGCGTCAAGCCCAACGGAATGCTCTTCGCTAAGCCGCACCGCCACGCATTCGCACAGCAGGCCGTATGGCACGCTTTGCAACTGGGTTTTTTCCAGTTTTGATGCACCGAGAATTGCCGCCAAGCGGGCAATAGCCTCGCGGGTGGCTGCCAGGCGGGTTTCTTCGGTGCAATCCAGCGTGAGCAGGTAAGCCCCCTCAAGCGGCGGCGCGCTGACGATGACTTGCTTATCGCTGTGGGTAATCGCTAGATGGAGATTCACCGCCAACTCCAGCGCCACGGCAGAATCCCCCATGGGATCCCAGCCGGTATGCCAAAGCTGCTTACCGTCAGCATTGCCCACCCAAAGCCCAGGAACAGGCGGACACAAACCCATCCGCTCTTCATTCAGCTCCGCCATTTTTCCTGAGCTGCTATTCAGACCTACGGCAAACGCTGCCAACTCCAGCGCCAGCCGGTGTTCTGCCGGCGTGCGAAACCCTACTGCGCCCTCTTTCTCTTTCTCTTTCATGCTCTCTCCTGGCGGGTTGTTTCACCTATCCGGCCGGGGAAACAAAAGGCCGGATGACGTTTCAACATCATCCGGCCAGAAGGCATGTTTCGCAACACATTGTTGCAATCTGTTTCAAAAAAACTCAGTTCAGCAGCGATTCTGCAACAGGCTTAGAACGGGATATCGTCGTCCATATCGTCGAAATTCCCCGCCGGCTTCGGCTCTTGCCGGCCTGGCGGCGGCGGGTGAGCGTCGCTTTGGGCGGCGGCTGGCGGCGTGGGGCCTTCACTGCGGCCGGCGCCATCATCGCCGGTGTTGCGGCGGCCCAGCATTTGCATCTGATCGGCGACGATTTCCGTGGTGTAGCGGTCATTGCCTTGCTTGTCTTGCCACTTGCGGGTTTGCAGGCGGCCTTCCAGATACACCGAGCTGCCTTTTTTCAGGTACTCACCCGCGATTTCCGCCATGCGGCGGTACATCACGATGTTGTGCCATTCGGTTTTTTCCTGGCGTTGGCCTTGCTTGTCTTTCCAGGTATCCGTGGTGGCAATACTGAAATTGGCCACGGCGTCGCCGTTGGGCATATAGCGCACTTCTGGGTCACGGCCGAGGTTGCCGAGCAGAATCACTTTGTTGACCGATGCCATCACCTGACCCCCGTCGAGCTGAGCCCGCCGGCGCCGCGCTCGGTAATGGTAGCGGCGCTCAGGTCAAAGCAGGCTGCGCCTGGCGTAGCGCGCCGGGGGGGCTTTGCGTTTGGATGGGTTTTGATGTACGCCAAAAAAGTCATGAAAGCGTCTCCGGCCTTGCGGCCATTGGGTTAAGTGTTGCGCTCAATCAGCGCCGCCACAGCCGCCAGCGCGTCGGCGCGCACTTGCGCCAGCGGCTGGTTGGCGCGGATCAGCACAATGCGCCCTGGGGCAGCGGCGGCGCGGGCCAGGTAGGCGGCGCGCACGCGCTGGTGAAACGCGGCGGCTTCCTGTTCAAAGCGGTCCAGCTGCCACCTGCCGGCCATGCGCGCTTCCGCCACCCCGGTGGGGATGTCAAACAGCAGGGTGAGATCGGGTTGCAGGCCCTGTTGCACCCAGTCTTCCAGAATGGCGATGCGCGCGCTGTCCACCCCGCGCCCGCCGCCCTGAAAGGCAAAGGTGGCGTCGGTGAAGCGGTCGGACACCACCCAGCGGCCGCTGGCCAACGCCGGGCGGATGACGGTGTGCACATGCTCGCAGCGGGCAGCGAACATCAGCAGGGTTTCGGTGTCCAGCGTGGCCTGGGTGGCCGGGTCCAGCAGCAGGCTGCGCAGGCGTTCGCCCAGCGGAGTGCCGCCAGGCTCGCGGGTTTGCACGGCGTCGATGCCGTGTTCGGCCAGCAGGGCGGCAATGGCCGGCCGGTGCGAGGTTTTGCCGGCGCCGTCGATGCCTTCGAGGGTGATGAAGCGGGGAGGGGTTACAGTAGTTTTCATTGCTTAGGCATCTATCTCAGCGCAAAGCGTATAGCTGATATCGGGGTTCTCACTGCGGAGCTTTTCAAGCAGTGCGCAGGAGGCTTCAAAATCCTGCGGCCAGGCTGCCTCGTGAATACCTTCGTCACTGTCGCTGATGAAGAACCTTACCACTGGTATCGTGCAAAACTGATAGTCCATTTTATTTTCTTCCTCTAATCTATATCATTAAATTTTCGTCAGGAATATTTTAAACTTTATACACTCCTACTCATCCCCAGCAAAAGCAATTATGGCCTCAATGAATACCTTCCATTCATCAGTGCTGAACTTCAATGGCTCTGTAATTTGCTGTCCATCTCGCCACAGCCCACCTGACTCCAACTGCGTTTTGCTCGGTATGCAGAGATCCCACCATGCTCCAAAAATGGAAACACCCCAATTTAATCGCTCAGAAAAGAATGGCATATTGCACATTGCCAGAAACCAAAGCTTATTATCTGGGTCAGCAACGTATTCATTGACAGAGTTGGCGGAAATTGCTGCGCAAACTTCCAGCGCTTTGGCTCCGAAAAAATCGGATGCCAAATCATCATAGGTGACAAATCCAAAAACATATTCGGCCAAAAAAGCCTTGCGACTTTTTGGCGCGCCGCCTGGCTTCAACTTCAGCAGGGCTGCGTGCCCGTCGCATAGAATGCGTAAGCAGTCGGCCTTATTCATACGCGCACCATGCCTTTTCTTGCCTCGGCATCTCGCATAGATTGGAGCTTTTCCAGCAGGCGGTTTTGGGCATTGCGGATGTGTTCGCGCAGCGTGCGCGGGCTGATGCGCAGGGTGGCGGCGATGTCTTTTTGCGATAGGCTGGGGGCGTCGGCGTAGACGGCCATGATGGCGCGGCGTTGCTGGTCGGTCAGCAGGGATTGATCCATGATGGCCCGATCCAAAGTGGACATGCGCCGGTCGTAATCGGCGCCGCGCTCTGGGCGCGACGATGCGCAGGCGGGGAGTTCTTCTCCGCTGGCCAGTTCACTTTGACAGGCCCAGGTCGGCATGGCGTAGCCAAGCGACCCGGCGCCGGTGTTGCCTGGCTGTCGCCAGGCTCCCCACTTGTAAAGCTCTTGGTCGAGCCAGACAAGCGGGTCTTGCAGTTCATAAAAATGCATCCGGGGGCTCCCGAGATGCCTCTCCCAATGGGCCTCTTCTGACCCGTCGTTGCGGGCCATTTTGTGTGGGGTGATTATAGCTGACCGCTGGTGGCAGGCAAGCGATTTAGTGGATTTCGCCCAGCACGTAGTCTGCCCAGCGCTGCATCAGCGGCCTGCGTTCTTCAAGCAGGGCGGTTCGGTGGTAGGCGGCTTCGACGGCGGACCCTACGGTGTGCGCCAGCACGCGCTCGGCCAGGTCTTTGCGCACGCCGTTTTCGCTGCACCAATCACGGATGGTTGAACGGAATCCATGGGCGGTGGCCACCCGCCCAGGCTCGGTGCTGGGGGCGTTTACCCGGCGCAAGAAGGATGTCAGCACCATGTCGCAGGCTTCTTTGCCCGTGGGGGATGGGAACACCAGGGTTTCGTGCAGCCCCCGCTGGCGGGCAAGCAGCGCAAGCGCTTGGCGCGCCAGCGGCACTTGATGCGGCCGGCCGGTTTTGGTGCGGGAGCCGGGGATTGTCCACAGCGCGTTGCGTTCGTTGATTTCTGCATGCGTGGCGCCGCGCGCTTCGCCCGATCGGCAGCCGGTGAGGATGACGAAAAGCAAAAGCGGGCGGGTGGTTTCGTAAGGGGGGATGTCGGCGAAGTGTCTGGCTATCCAGCTTGGCAGGATTCGCCAATCCATGGCCGGCATGTGCGTGCGGTTGCGCGGCTGTTTTGGCAGCAGATGGACAACAACGTCCACCGGGCTGACATCCACATACTGGTGGGCCCGCGCCCAGCCGAAGACTTCGCCCAGCCGCTGCCGCAGCCGGCGCGCCGTTTCTGGTTTGGTGGTCCAGATGGGGGTGAGCACGGCGGCAATGTCAGCCACGGTGATTTCTGGCAGTGGTTTTTCGCCCAGCGATGGGATGACGTACTGGGTCAGGGTGTTGATCCATTGCGCGCCGTGCCGGGCGTTTTTCCAGCCGGGCAGCTTGGCTTGATGCACGGCCAGGCAGGCTTGCGCCAAAGTGGGGATGGCCGGGGCGACAGGCTCTGGCTCGGGCGCGCTGCGAGTGGGCAGGCAAAGCGGGTCGATGCCTTCCGCCACCATATCGCGCACTTCCTGCCCAAGCCGACCTGCCTCGGCGATGCCTACCGCTGGATAGCCGCCCAGCCCTTTGGTGCGCCGTTTGCCGGTTTGTGGGCTGGTGTAGCGGATTTGCCACTTGCCATGTCCGGTTTCTCCACCGGGCACCAGGGTTAAGCCGACCACCCCGCCGTGTGCAAGCGCAAAACTTCCCGGTTTCATTGACCGGGCTTTTTTGTCAGTCAAAATCGCCATGATTCTCTCCTTGGCTAGCCAGTTGGCTAGCCGTTTTCATTGCGCTGTAATGCTACGTGGTGAGACAATGCGAGACAATGAAGTGCTGACAAATCCTTGCTTTATCATGGACATGAGACATGGTGATACTCATTGATACAACATGCAGGCCGCCACCGCTTCCGCCAGCATCACCGAAAAAGCCCTTGATTCTTCAAGGGCTTTTGCTTTTTGTGCTCAGGCTGGCTAGCCAAATCAGCTAGCCATTTTGTATGTTGTGTAAATGCCGCACATCAAAAATACGACAGATAATAAAGCAGTTTCAAAACAGCAACTTACTGAAACGCGCCGTTTCAATTGAAACAACAGTGTTTCTTTTTTCTGGTTTTCTGCAACATTTTGTTGCACTGGCTTTTTTGCGCACGATAAAATAACCACGTTTTTTTGTTGCGAAAAAGCGTGTTCCTGGCGATAATTCAGTCGCTGCCCACATGGCAGCACGGGTTTAGCAGCCCGGAACACAGCGGACATAAACCGCGCTTAGCGGTTTTTTACGTCCAGCACATGGCATTTCTCTATGGGATGGGCCGTGTGGGAGGCTAGAAATGGCCTGCCGGTTCTCTGTGTCCGGTCTGCTAACCCGCACGGCCCGCCCACCCGTTTAGCAGCGAGGGCGGATTTATTCCGCACACATGAGAACTGCCATGAACGCACTCACCCTGCGCGCAGACGAACTGCGCATGCCTGATTTTCAAGCCACCCCACAATCATCTTCTCAACGCCCATGGCTGCCGGCCCTGTTCCGCGTCGTGGACGCCTTGCGCGCCGCCGGCGGCGGTGAAGCCATCATCACCATCCAGGCAGACGCCACGTTTGGTGTGGCTTTTGTGTGCCGCCCGGCCCAGGAAGGCGGTGAAGCATGAACGCCTTTACTGCGCACCCCGGCGGCCAAGATCAGAAACTTCCGCTGGTCGTTATCTCAGGCAATCGGGCGGTCACTACCAGCAAAGACGTTGCCGATTACTTCGGAAAACGCCACGATAACGTAATCCGCGACATTAGAAATCTCCTGCCTGACTTGCCTTCTAACCATCTCCTCAATTTTGAGGCGGTCATTGAACGTAAAAACCCCGCCGGCGGCGAGCCGATCAAGTCACCCATCTACGAAATGACCCGCGACGGCTTCACCCTGCTGGCCATGGGCTTCACCGGCAAGAAAGCGCTGGCGTTTAAGCTTGCCTACATCGACGCCTTCAACCGCATGGAAGCCCAGCGCCTGGCCGAGCCGCCGCCGCAGACTGCCATCCATAAAGCTTGCCTGGCTGGCATCGAGGGCCTGCGGGACTGCGCCACCCTGGCCAGCATGGCGCAAAGCTGGCTGCAAAACGCGCAACCAGACGCCGAGAGCATGGAGCGCGTGATGCGTGTCATCCAAAGCTACGCTGAAGCCTACGCCGACGGCGTGGAGCTGGATGCCGACCAACCCCAGCAATCGCCAGTGCGCGGCGTGCCGCCGGCGAATCCGACACCAGCATTTCAAGTGACCATGCCGACGCCGGCGTCAGCGGCAGCCATGCCGCCGGCCATTGAGCACACCGCGCCGCCGCCGGCGCCGCCTGCCCCGGCCGTTTGCATGCCGTCGCCCAGGCTGCGTGATTTGGTTGCCGAATTTGTATCCGCCTGGAAGGCCGGGGAGATTCAGCGCGACGGCGCCAGCCTGCCGTTTTGCCCGGTGCACAAGCCGGTATTGCTGGCGACCTTTGATAGGTGGGCGAGTGCGCAGGGGCACACCGATGTGAAAGGCCGCACATCAGCCGGCCTGGCCCGGGCTTTTTGCCTGCATGGTGAACTCTACGATCGGCAACTGGTGATGGGGCCCGAGGATGATGGCCGCGAAAGCCGGCAGCGCACGATGTTTTACCCAGCCGGACAGGAGCGCCCGCCAAAGGATTTGTCTCGCCAGGATTGGCTGTGGCAGTGCCATCGAGCGTTCACTCAGGCGGCAGCGGTTGTGTTTGGCGAGGCCGGGCGGATGGAGGGGTAAGCGTTTTTGGTGGTGAGAAATGGGACAGCCCGCCTAGGCGGGCTGTTTTTTGAGAGGAGACAGTTAATCAAGAGGAAGATGGCGATGCTTTCTTGAATACTTTGTTCCCATCGTATGAAACTGCATGGCCCCGTATCCTAGCCGCCCTTGTGATACGCGCTTGGTCGTGATGGCCATCCGTATGTCGGAGTAGGCCAAGGTAGCTGTTGATGGTTTCAAGTGTTTCTGCACCAGGTTGTAGTTCGATGCGGCTCATTGCTTTACGCATCGTTCGCCGTCTGACTTGGCGCCGCCACGGCTTGATGACGTGGCCGGCAAAATCCACCCCTCTGGCTATCGGCTGGATGATTGTCTTGCGCGGGTTAAGGGTAAGACGAAGGCTTGGCAGGAAAGCATTGATTTCGGCAAGCGCTTCATTGAGCCACTGTGCGGACTCATGCAATAGAACCATATCGTCTACATAGCGCACGTAGTGCTTGGCACGAATGGCATGCTTGATGTGCTGATCGAGAGCGTCCAGCAGCACGTTGGCAAAAAACTGGCTGCTCAGATTTCCGATAGGCAGCCCGCAGTGCGGCCCGGCATTGATGAGGCGTTTGTGCGCCGGCACTGCTTCCAGTAATCGGACCTCTCCACGAACTTCGTAGTTCTCACGCGGATCGTGGAACAAGACCAGATTTGTCAGCCAGCGCCACCATGGTTCTGTTATCCGTTTGTCCAGCATTGGCCACAGAATGCGCTTGTCGATGCTCACAAAGAAGTTGGCGAGGTCGGCCTTCAGATAGAAGGCCGGCAGCGACCAGTTCTGTGTCTGGCTGCGGATTTTTGCTTCCAGGCGCTGCGCAGCATATAGTGTTCCACGGCCAGGAATGCATGCGCACGAGTCGGCTACAAACCGGGGGATAAAATGAGGGGCGACGTAGTTGTAAAGCAGGTGATGCACAATCCTGTCTCTGAACGCTGCCGCCCACACTTCGCGTGGTTTTGGCTGACTGATTGCGAAACAGATGGTTTTTCCGGGCAGGTACGCCCCGGCCACCAGTTCTTCATGCAAGGCCACCAAGTTGCACTCCAGGTTCTGCTCAAATTGAAGTGCGCTGGTGGTATTACGTTTGTGCCGACGGCAGTCAAAATATGCCTGCACCAGCAATTCGATTGAATAGCCAGAATCCATAAAAATACCCGATGAGATTTGCGGAAGGGGCGGACCCGGAACTCGTTGTTCCGGTTGTTGTTGTTCACATTGCCATTCTCAAAATCGACCGCCCACGGATGTTCGAGCTATCTACGTCGGCTCATCAAGGCGTATGGCCTCAATGGGCAAACTGCGCGGAATCACTACGGCGACTCCCGTCGATATTCACTGTTGCGCTTGGCGGTGGGCTTGTGGCCCAGCGGCTCGACCAGATCATCTATGCGCATTGGCCCGTCCGCCTTGACGGGTAGGCGACAAGCGCGATTCGGAGTGTTTTTGCCATCCAGTTGCTTGCTTCGCGATGCTTTCCGTGATGGAGATGGCTCTCGCATACTGTCCGACGGAGATAAGGCGCAGGTCTTTCGATAACCGCATCGAGAGATTCACAGCTTCAATCTCGTGACGCATGCGCCGAAGCACAGTGGGCCGATCTTCGGCTTCTGCCGTGTTGGCTTCATAAGTTCGCATTACCAACCCCATGCAGCGGCGTCGCAGTTCTGCACCAAAATCAGCCTTGTAGTTCCTGGGCATATTGGCGACAAATTGCGTTACGAGTTGGCATAACGAATACGTAGCACGGTAAATCTCAGTGTCAGTGTGGAGAGCCATAGCGTGTTGGCGGGCTACGCCCGCAAAGGGTTAAATGGATGAAGCGATGACTCTGCGGAAGGGGCGGACCCGGAACTCGACGCTCCGGGTGAAGAAGCTCACATCGCCATCCTCAAAATCGCCCGCCCACGGCCAGCCGTGGTGCTCGCTTTTCGACCAGTAGATGCTGTCAGCGCCATCATGCACAAAGCAGTCTCGGGCGTTGACAAACGCCAGCATCAGGTCTTCCCGATCCGGTGCGCGCCAGTCAGAATGCCCGTTGAGTTCAGCGGGGATGACAGCCTCCACCTGGGCGAACGGCACGCCGACAATGTCATGCTCTACGCCAGGCGCAGCGATGATGTGAACCACGGCGCCATCAATGACGCGCGTGCTAACGTAGATGCCGCCTTGTTCAGGCCACGGCCGGCCAGGAATCGGGGGAGCGATGATCTTGCTTTCTTCGACGCTCATGGTTTTTCCTTTCTTGAGGGATTAAATGGATGAAGCGATGACTCTGCGGAAGGGGCGGACCCGGAACTCGTAAAGCCGGTAGTCGCTGCGCACATAGCCAATCTCAAAAACGACCGCCCACGGCCAGCCATGATGATGGCTACGCGACCAGTAGATGCTGTCAGCGCCTTTCTGCACAAAGCAGTCTCGGGCGTTGACAAACGCCAGCATCAGGTCTTCCCGATCCGGTGCGCGCCAGTCGGTATGCCCGTTGAGCTCGGCGGGGATGACAGCTTCCACCTGGCCGAACTGCACGCCGACAATGTCATGCTCCACGCCGGGCGCGCAGAGCACCCAGCATTCCACCCCATCAATCTGGCGGATACCGCAGTACACGCCGCCTTGTTCAGTCCACAGCTCGCCAACTTTCGGCGGGGTTGTTTTTTCAATTTGCATGCGGTTTCTCCTCAGTCACGTAGATTTTTCCTGCGGCAAGCCAATCGGCGATTTCTTGGCCAGGGAAAACCCTGACTGTGCGTTTTCGTCCTTCCTCGCATCCACCGGCGCCAGGTGGGAAACGCTTATCCTCGATCCAGCGGTAAAGGGTAGCCCGAGAGATGCGGAAGGCTTCATGCACCTCTTTGACGCGATAAACCCGGTCTGGCTTTAAGCCAAATGCGTCAATGGTCAGCATGGCGTCACCCCACGATGTTAGACCCGAGCGGCAGCAGGCCTTTGCAGCTCTGCATGCTGGCCAGCCACGGGGTTTTATTGGCTAGGTGAAACGGCATCACCATGATCGGAAACGCCTCGTATTCTGCATTGGGATACCCAGGGATGGGCACAAGGCTGGCCAGGCCTTGCTCAATGTTCAGTTGCAAAGCCAGGCCGTGCTCGGCATAGGCGAAAGACAGTAAAGAGGATTGCAGGTAAGCCAGCCACTGCTGGACACAAAACCGGGGTTCTGCGTGTAGCTCATCCCGCAGCACCAGCAGGCGGGACCCCATCAGGGTGATGCCGCTGGCTTGGTCAAACACCGTTCTGACCCAGGCATCGACTGGGCGAGAGGTGATTTGCTGCATGTCGTTGGCCAGCGAGCACAGTTGCGCAAGCCCCGGCTTGCCAGCCAGGCGCGGGGTGGATTCGCTGATGTGCTCTGGCAGGTTTACTTGCAGGTGTGGGAAAAGGAGCATTTCCAGGTGAGGGCGGAGGTTATCCTCAGTGGTTTTCATATGGGCGGCGGCAAATATCATTAAAACAAAGATTTTTTGAGCACATTCCCAAGCACGGCAGCCTTCCACAAAAATAATGGTAGCAGTAGCCAGCGCCTTATAAAAACTTCCAGCGTCACAACTATATGTAGCATCGACCAACGCTTTAATAGCCGGCATCATATGCTGACTTGCCCATTCCATACCGGAAGAAGACGGAAGCCCATTTGGATATAAATCCCGCAATTCTTCAAACGAAATTTGCATTACGTATTGGCAACTGATGCCAAGTTTGTTATGCACTGCATCAGCCTCAGCTACCTTTTTTAAGAAGCGATGCAGCCACTTTGAAAAAGTCCCAGACTTATGGTCAAGCGCACGATCAACTTCTGCCGCACGCTCGCCAAACATGGCCTGGAAGTCAATAGTTGTTGTCATGCGCTTACCTTTCCATTCATGCGAGAGACCATCTCTTGGAAGCGAATCTCCCAGGTGCGCAGGGCATGGCCTTGCATCACCGCGTCGCCAAGGGCTGTGTGCGGATTAAATTTGCGGCCATGCTCGTCAAATGCCTGCGGCACATCAAAAAAATGGGGATATCCAGCTTGCTGGAACACCCACTTGAAGCGGGATTGCTCCACCCGGTAATCCCCGACAAGGCGGAAATTCAGCCTCAGCGGGGGATCAATCAGCGCGGCAATATGCCGCTCGATGATTGCCACATCGAAGCCGGCTGATTTGCATACCACCCAGCACTGCCCATGGTGATGCTTGAGTGCATCCAGCTGCCCCATGAATTCGATCAGCGCTTCCGCCTGACGCGTTTCTCGCCCACGCGAAAACGCACTGGCGCGGGCCTCGTCTGGCTGCCCCATCCACCATTTCAGGGTGGATGGGCAGACAGTTCCGTGCTGCATGGCTTCGTCCAGGCTGAACCGATGCGATACGCAGTCTTCCGGCTGGGCGCTTCCGGGATGGAACACTGCCCAGGCCATGGAAACCATGGCGGCATCGGTGGTTTGCGCCAAGGTTTCGATATCGATACTGACCATGGGGAGGTCGGCGACGGCGCCGGTGGGGGCAAGGCATGGGCCAAGAACAGCGGCTTTTTTTGGCGTCACATCGCCAATAGGGTTATTGCCCGGCATGGCTGGCCTCCTGCGGGTTCAGCGCGGGGATGCGCTGGAGTTGGGAGGCGTAATTGGCCCAGAGTTTCGCCAGGCGATGCGCGGCCATGCGGCCAAAGTCCGGGTGCTGATTGGTGGCTTGGCCAAAGGTCAGGCTGCGTTCCGACATCATCCGCCAGTCGTTGCCATGCAGCGCGGGGTTAAGCGCTGGCATGCGGATAATGCCGTGGATTTGGCTGGAAAACAGCGAAGCCAGCGGGGAATCCGCAAAACGAACGCCATCCTTTACCACCGGGCCAAAGAACTCGTTTTCCCACACCAGCACATTCAGGCCCGCATTCAAGCTGGCCTCAAGGGCATTGACGGTAAAGTCCAGCGCTTCACCGCCGGTCAATGGGGAATGGAACAGCACATCCAGCCCAGCTTCACCCAGCACATCCAGCCCGCCATCGGCGGTGAGGTACCGCATGAACGACATGAACGTCGGCGTGCCGATGTCCAGCACGATGTGCTGTGCTTCGGCGTCCAGTACCCGGTCAATCACCAGGTCAAATTTGGCCGGGTCGATTTCCATGCCGTTGGTGTCAGCGGACTGCACAATGTCCATTTCGATGGCCTGCAAAGCGGAGAAGCGGCTCAGGATGGGATTGGCCGGGTCCAGGTCGAGCACCAAGGGACGCTGACCAAAGGCAATGGCCAGGTGCTCTGCCAGCAGGCGGGCAATGCAGGTTTTTCCGGCGCCACCTTTATTGGTGGTCACAATGTGGACTGTCTTTTTCATTTGGTCACTTCCAGGCAGAGGGCTTCCCGGTGAGGGAGGCACGGGTGAAATCAGGGCCGGCTTTAACAGCCGGCGGAGCCATAATTGGAGATGTTGTTTGTTGTACGGCAGGCGCTTGCTGCGCCGGCTGAGGAGCTTTTTCCGCTTCAGGCGGGGTTTTTTTCGCATTTTTCCTTGCCCTGGATAATGCCACCCGGAAATTCCCGTAAGTGATGGCCAGTCCGTGCTCATTGAGCAAATCGCACAGCGTTTCTTGAGGAACGCCAGATTGCAGTTTTTGTTCGATTAGATCTAAATTTGCTCGAACAAACTGCGTTCCATTTTGCTTTTTGCAGTTCTGTAGCTGCAACTTTTGCATGGCGTCAACCAGAGGGCTTTTACTCATGCGCGATGCCTCCCTTCGCTTTTCCTGAGGCCCATATCACGATCAGGCATCAGCAGCACTCGCCCAGGTGCAGGCAAGGGTTTTTGGCTTGACGTAGAAGCCAGCTTTTGCAAGCCGACGCCGAGGTTTTTGGCAAAGCTAAGCCCTAAGATAATCAGGCTCAAGCAAACCAAAAACGCACAGGCCAAGTTCACTGTCTGATTATTTTTGCGCCGGTCTTTTTGGGATTTCCACGTGGGGCTATTCTTCCGCATTCTCACCCCCATCTTCATGCTGCACCGGCCTACCAAAATGCTTGAATTCGCCAAATTCATGCGCCAGTTCGCGCAAAATGCCGTTGATAATCAAAAGCTCCGTCATCGCCTGATTAATCCAGGCTTGTTGCTCTTTTTCCCCGGATTGGGGAGGCAAGCCCACTTCGTGATAGATGCCACTCAAAATCAGCGGATGGCTGATTTTGAAGCTGGCTTTATTGGCTTTCGAATACAGTGCGATTTGCTTGACGCGCATCTTGAGATGCAGCGCTTCACCGATCCCATCAACCCCTGAGTCAAGCTGGTCAACCGCCAGTCGGATAGACTGGCCCATCAAATTGCTCATGCTCACCGGCGCATGCAGCTCCAGCTCGGACATGATTTCGCGCTGCTCACTCAGCGGAAGGCGAGCATTGTCCAGCCAAAGCTGCACGCGCTGAGTAAGCGCGGGGCAAAGGTCATGGATGCCGACTTGCTGGGTAAAACGGGCTCCCACCAGCGCATCATCTGGCTGGCGAAGCATGTTGTTGAAAATCATCTCCACAGCCTTGCGGTCGGCCGGTGATGCGCTGGCGACAAGCACCATGCCGGCGGCGCCATTGAGGAAGAGTTGGATGCGCTTATGCGCGCCAACGGCATGCCGGGCAAGGTCAGCGATGATGCCTTCGCGCAGCATGTCGCACTCTTCTTTGCAGGGTTTGTGCGGCATGCCCGCAATTTGGCGATCAAGCTCGGCTTTTACCGCCGAGCTTGGGATGATCTTCTTGCAGACTTCCAGCCGCATGGCCAGCCAACCTTCACCAATGGGGGTAACCAACTCTTGGCTGTGCGGGTTTTCGACAAAGCCGCTGGCAAATGTCATGCCGCCAGCGGGGGGATAAAATTGCCAGTGGTCGGCCAGTTCGGCAATGTCTTCCGGCCAGCGGGTAAGCGCCAACAGTTGGAGCGCCGGGATGATCTTGCTAATGCGCGGCATGGCCCTCTCCCTGGCTGCTGTTCAGCACTTGCGCAATGCGCCAGGCGCTGGCGGTATTGGTGGCGCGCGCCACCACCGTTTGTCCACGCAGGACAGCGGTTCCGGTGGCGGAATATTCGCCAAGCGGCTGGCGAACAAAAGCTTTGTGTGCCGCGCAAAGTGCTGCGCTGAGTAACTTGGCCAGCGTGGGGCTGGCGGCCTCGGCGTATTCCTGCGGCGCGCCGCCTATCTGGTGGCGGCAGATCAGATGCCCTTGCGCCACAAAAGGCGGTGTGTCAGGGGCGGGTAGATGGTGCTGCATTACTCTCTCCTTGTTACGGGTTGCTACTGCTTGTTTCTGTGTGCAACAAACAGCAACAGGATTTTTGCCTGATAGCGGTTTTTGCTGAAACAAAATGTAACACGCAGCAAGAGAGATTTTCTGAATTTGGAACAAAAAAAAACCCGCGCAAGGCGGGTTTGATGTTTTTTTGCGACAGCGCCGCGCTACAGCATGTCCAATGGCGTGCAATCAATCTCCGCGCAGGCGGCAAGCAGCAAGCGCCCGGTGGCGATAGCGGAGGAAACGGGAGAGGTCGGCGCGGCAAGCCCCAGCCGGGCGGCATGGGCGGCCAATGTGTCTTTGGCGTGCGCCGGCCAGGCTTTGGCGGCGGCGCGCTGGGCATCAATAAACAGGGCGACAGGGGGGTTAAGTCGGTGGTGCGCACTGATGCCAAATAGGGCGTCTTTGGCGCGGGGGCCAAAGGTGGCTACGAGGTCATCCGAGATGGCGTCATGCAGTCTCATGGCGACAACCGGCCAGCCTGGTGAGCAAGCAATGGCCGGCGGGGTTATTTCTGGGCTTTTGGCCGCTTTCCAGCGGATGTCCATATAAGGGTCGGTGAGCGATTGCCAGCTATCTATCAGATAGCCATTGCGCCAGGTGGCGATGGCCAACTGGCAGATAGTGCATTGCCCACCTGCTGTAGCGACGTCCACCGCCACCAGTTTGGTGGGATCAAGGGGGTGTTGCATGTGGTTCTCCTGGCTCGCCTGGGCCTGGCGTTTTGGCTGGGTCAAGCGCCAGCATGCGATCCGCCGCGGCTTGTTTGAGCACTCGGATGGCGAGCTGACATGCTTCGGGCAGCTGCGCTTGCTCGGTGTCGGGCAGCACCAGCATTTGCGTGGCCATCTGCACGCTGGGGTCGGAGGACAGCAGGCGCAGCACCAAATAGCCGGCGTCCAGCCCAGCCGGCGCCGGGGCATAGGTGGCAGCCGGTTCTTTTACCAGATAGGCCGTGTCGGGATGCCGGCGTTGGTGAACAGACTGGACGATGCTCAAAAAGTGCTCGTGGCTGATGGCTTCGTTGTGGATGCAGCCGATAGGCAGACCCAGCTTGCGCTCCAGCTTATTGGCCATGTTGGGCGAAATGCCACTGGTGGCAAAGCGCCAGACGGTGGTTCTGGCGATGCTCATGTCTTGCTCAAGCGCCCGTTTGTCCCCGCCGTACATGACACTCAGGATCATTTCAATGCGCGGGACTGTCTTGCTGTAGCGCTGCTGCTCTTGTTCGGAATTTTCACTCATTGATGCATTTGACCCGCCAAAGATGGCTTCTAGCAAGCCCACGGTTTGCTCATGTTGTTGCATAAAGGCCTCGTTTTTGTTTTTTGTGTGAAACAATCAAGAAACGAGATGACGGATATCGTCCCGCGTTGTAACATGTGCTTGTTGCAGGTGGAACAAGCCCACCTGGCCAGGCTCCTCAGGGTGGCGGCTGCTTCTCCACGCCCCCTTTTCGCCGTACCCCACGGCGCTTTTTATTCATCGCTACCTGAATTCTAGTTCAGGTAAATGGCAATAGGTACGTGAACAGATGGATACGCCTCACGTCATCACCACCGATATGTCTCTACAGATGGCGGCTTATCACACCGTGCGCAGCTATCCCGGCGGCGCCGTGGCCTTGGCCCCTCAGATGTTAGGCGGCGCTGGCAATCCGCTTGGCTCGACAGTGCTCAGCAACAAGGTTAATCCGCAACAAGCCGGCCACCGGCTGACGCTGGATGAGGCTGACCAGATGGTGGCTATCACTGGCAATCCGTTGATCATCAGTGCATTTGTCGCACGCCATCAGGCGCTGGGCCTGACGCTGTTTCAGGGACAGCTGCACCCTGAGCCTGGGGACGGGCATTTGCTGGAGAGGGTGCTTGGCATGTCGAACGCCGTTGGCGTGACCTGCCAGGCAGTCAATCAGGCGCTGGCAGATGGCGTGCTCACCCGGGATGAGGTTGCGCATGTGCGCGCCAAGGCGATGGAAACGGTTTCGGCTGTGCTTGGCATGGTGGAAACACTAAGCCGGATGGCGGGGTGACGCATGGGGAATCCAGCCTTTTGGGCCTGGCAGCGCTTGGTTCTCAGCAGAATGACCGGCGGCGCATTACGGGCGGCTGAAAAATCCCGGCTGGAAAGCCAGCTGAAAGCCATCCTGGGCATAGCGGCATGAATGCGCCACATGGTTGCCAGCAGTGCCGACGCTGGGCGGTGGATGAGAAAGTCCACACCACGATGGCCGCCCTTGGGTTTGGGCGCTGCCTGGAGGATGACATGCCCGGCATGAAGATGTCCGCGCGCTATCTGTCGGCAAGTTACCCGCGCCAGTGCGAGGCTTTTCAGCCTAAAGGGCAGTGCAGCGATGCCGTGCAGTGAATGGGCTCCATACGCCGATCCCACGATGTGGGCAGCACAGGCCAGTGAGGCCCGAGAAAGACGCGCGCACGCGGCGCCAAAGACCGAGCACGCTTTGCTTGGAAGGCACACTTTGCGCTGGATAAAGCGCCTGGCTCGACGAGAGTCGCTAGGAAAAAAAATCAATTGGAGGCCGTAGCCGGCCGCAGGAGAGAACATGACGAAGAAAAAACCACCCACTACTGCCACCAACATTGACGCCTCCGACAAGGCGGCTGTTCGGCGAGCTGTATGGCAAACATTGGCGTCAGCTGAGTCCACCATGACCGCCAATGACATTGCCGCTGCCACTGGCCTGCCGCTTTCATCGGTGAAAAACGCTCTGAATTGGGCGCGCACGAATGGCCTGGTTGAGGGGGAGAGCATCAGCAGCGCATCTGGCCGAGGCAGTGCGGGGCTGTCTTATTCGCTGGTCAACATGGCGGCAGAGAATGCCATTGATTTCAGCGACGGCAAAGCCAAACCGCTGGCCTCAGGCATCCCGGTATTGGCTGCGCCGGCGCGTATGCCTGTGGCGAAAATTGACCTTGACGCAGCCAATCGCCGCCTGATGGCTGAACTGGACATCATGCGAGAAAAGCTTGACGGCTTAAGTCGTCACATCACTGCATGGCAAAGGGCCACGCAATGTGACAGCCCGGAAAATGCCGCTATCAAGCTGACGGCGTTGGCAGACCAAGCCAATAACATAGCGGCGGCGAGAATTGATCAGGCTGTTGGCCAGGCAGGTGCGATTTTGCGGCAATGGCAAGCGGCGACAGGGCAGGAAACCCCTGAGGCGGCCAAGTTGGAGCTGAATCGGCTGAAAAAGCGGGAAAGCGCCTGGCGCGCCGCGACGTGCTGCGATGACCCAGGCAGCGCCAGTTGGCTGCCGGAGTTGGTTGGAAATGCGGCTGAGGCTACGGCCAAGCGCGGCGAAGTGAATACGGCGGCACGGTTTGAAAAGATGTCGGTCACTGGCATCACCGGCGCCATGCATGATACTGGCGGCACGGTCAGGCTTGTGTTTAACCGGCGCAACAATGCGCGGGCGGTGCGGGTAAGCCTGGCTGAGATCAGCGGCTGGGTTAAGGCGCTGAATGGGGTGGGGGCGAAGTGATGAGTGGCGCTAGAAAAGAACGCATCAGCATTTTAGACCCATGCTGCGGGTCACGGATGATGTGGTTTGATCGGGAAAACACGTCCGTGGTGTTTGGCGATAAACGGCAGGAAACTCTGGTCGTGACAGACAAAAGCCATGGCAACGAATCTGGCACACGAACCATACACATCAATCCTGATATGCAGATGGATTTCAGGGCGCTGCCATTTTCTGACAACACATTCAAATTGGTGGCGTTTGATCCGCCACATCTAGAGAAGGCAGGCCCCCGCTCTTGGCTAGCGGCCAAATACGGAAAACTAGGCGAAGATTGGCAAGATGACCTACGCCAAGGTTTTGCAGAATGCTTTCGCGTGCTTGTTGATGATGGTGTTTTGGTGTTCAAGTGGAATGAAACACAGATCAGCACTAAGCAGGTATTGGCGCTTGCTCCAATGCAGCCTTTATTCGGGAATATCAACGCGAAAAAGTCAGGAACTCACTGGTACGTTTTCATGAAGACTGGGCGGATTGAATGAACTGCCCTGCCCACTTCCCTCCAAAGCATAAGCAACTGCTTCTCGGCATTCACCATAAGCTGATTGTGGATCTGTTCGCCGGCGGCGGCGGCATGTCTGTCGCCTTTGAGATGGCTTGGGGGCGCAGCCCGGATATTGCCATTAATCACAGTGCCGACGCGCTGAGCATGCACCAGGCGAACCACCCGCAGACCCGGCACTTTATTGCCGATGTGTTTGAGGTGTGCCCCCGCGAAGCGACCAATGGCCAGCCGGTTGGCTGGCTGCATCTTTCACCAGATTGCACGCATCACAGCCAGGCCGCCGGCGGGCAGCCGCGCAGCAAGCGGATTCGTGGGTTGGCCTGGGTGGGGTATCGCTGGGCGGGTCAGGCTCGGCCTGATGTGATCAGCCTGGAGAATGTGAAGCAGATTTTGCAGTGGGGCCCACTGGTGGCCAAACGCGATCCAGCTACAGGCCGGGTGATCAAGTTGGATAAAAGCATTGCCGCGCCCGGCGAACGGGTGCCTGTTCAGCAGCAATATCTGGTTCCTAACCCCAAGCTGGCCGGGAGAACGTGGCGGCATTTTGTGCGCAGCCTGGAGGCGATGGGTTATGTGGTGGACACCAAGTTGATTGTGGCAGCAAACATGGGAGGGCATACCACGAGAGAACGACTGTTCATGATTGCCAGATGTGATGGCGAACCCATCCTATGGGAAACCCATAGCCACTTCAAAAAACCAGGCCGAGGGCAGCAGCGCTGGAAGCCGGCGGCGGATTGCATTGACTTCACCCGGCCTTGTCGGTCGATTTTTGGCCGGGAAAAGCCATTGGCGGAGGCGACGCTTCGGCGGATTGCCCATGGGGTGGTCAAGTTTGTGCTGGATAGCGGTGGATCTCCGTTTATTGTCAATATGGCTCACGGAGGCAAGTTTGAGCCGATTTCCATGCCAATCAGCACCATTGCGACCGAAAAGGGCGGATGCCGGGCCTTAGTGGCGCCGGTAATGGTCCAAGCTGGCCATGGCGATGGGAAGCCCGGCGCACGGCGCTGGAGTTATGGGGCCAAGGATGTCGCCGATCCTGTCGGGACAGTGACAGCATCTGGCGGTGGGCAGGCCCTGGCTTCTGCCTTCCTAATGCAGGCCAACGGGGGATTCAACTCCACACCGGGCCACAGCCTGGACTCCCCCGTGAGCACCATCACCAATACTGGCAGCCAGCAGCAGCTAGTTGCCGCCTTTCTTGCCCAGTTCCGTCGAAATTGCGATGCCAGGCCATTGGATGAACCTCTGCGCACGGTATCAGCAGAGGGCATGCACCATGGGGTGGTGGAGTGCTGCCTATCGCCATCTGATGAGGCCGGCGCCCTACGCACTGCCGCATTTTTGATGCGCTATTACGGCGAGGGCGGGCAGTGGTCTGGCTTGCGTGACCCTATGCCGACAGTCACCACGCGCGACCGGCTGGCTTTGGTCACGGTGACGATCAAGGGGACACCATATGTGGTGGTGGACATTGGGCTGAGGATGCTGGAGCCGCGCGAGTTGTTTCGGGCCCAGGATTTCCCGGAGGGTTACATCATTGACCATGGGCATGATGGCCGTAAGTTCAGCAAGGCAGCTCAGGTGCGGATGTGCGGAAACTCGGTAAATCCGCTGATGGCGGTGGGGTTTTTGCGGCAGAACGCACCATGGATGGCGGTAAAGGCAGCGGCTTGAGCATTTAGCTGTCGCTAAAAAAATAAGCAGGGGAGACTGAGATGGGCGCAAATATTCCGCGCGAGGAAGTGGAGCGCGTGCGCGATGAAACTGACATCGTTGCAGTGGTTGGCCGCTATGTGAAGCTGAGCAAGGCCGGCGTGGAGTTCAAAGGACTTTGCCCGTTTCATAACGAGAAAACGCCATCTTTTACGGTGTCTCCCGCCAAGCGGTTTTATCACTGTCACGGCTGCGGCGCGCACGGTGACGTGATTGACTTCATGATGGCGCATGCCGGCATGCCTTTTCGGGATGCTGTGTCTGCGTTGGGCGGGCGGGTGGATGATGGGGCGAGCAGAGTGAATTTGCCCGCGCCAAAAGAGTCGCCGCCACCGGCTGCTGATTACATTGCGCGCGCGCAGCCGGATGAGGATGCCCGTTATCAGCGCCTGGAGGTGGCCGGGGAGGATATGCCGGCGCCGCCGAAGGCGCACTTCAGCCTTGGCGTGCCGACAGCGGTATACCCGTATACCCGCGCGGATGGTGCGGTGCACGGGTATATCTACCGGTTTGCTGTGACGCGGGATGATGGGTCGATCAGCAAAGTGACTTGGCCGTTGACGCCATGGCTGGATACGGAAACTGGCAAGCCTTCTTGGCGGTGGAAGGCGATGGCAGAGCCCAGACCTCTGTATGGGCTGGATGCCCTGGCGGCGGCGCAGGAGAGCACGCCGGGAGATGTTTTGCGGGTCCTGCTGGTGGAGGGCGAGAAGTGCAAGGATGCGGCCGAGATGGCGATGCTGGAGCATGGCGTATCTGGCTGGGTGGTGGCGTCATGGTCAGGCGGCAGCAAGGCGGCGCTGCGGCCAGGGCGGAATGACTGGGCCCCGCTGGCTGGGTTAACGGTGGTGCAGTGGCCTGACTGCGATTCCAAGCGTCGGCCGTTGACGGCGGATGAAAGAGCCGCTGGCGTTGCGCAGGAAAGCACCCCGTTGTTGCCCGAGCGCGAGCAGCCTGGCGTGATGGCCATGGATGCAATCGGCGAGGAGTTGATTGGCCTGGGTTGCACTGTGTTGCGGGTGCGCATCGCGCCGCCGGGGTCGATTGAGGACGGTTGGGATATTGCCGACGCAATATCCGAGCTTGAGCCGAGCGAGTGGATTGGCATGCTGGAGAGCGCCCAGCCATGGGAACCGGGGGATCCGGCGCCGTCTCCGGATTTGACTGATGAGGGTGAGCCGCTGGATTTGACGCTGCCAGAAACAGAGGCAGTAAGCGGTGATCTGCATGGATCTGGCAGTTGGACGCTGGAGAGGGTGAACGCCGAGTTTGCGTTGATCCAAGGGACGACGCGGGTATGGCATGCTAAGTCCGCCCAGGCAATGAGCATGTCGGCGTTCAAACAGGTGGTTGGCTTGGATGCCGCAAAAGATTGGGGCAAGCAGGGCATTGGCGATGGTGGCAAGCGGTCGGTGAGCCAGCAGGATGTCGCCAGAGCAGTGGCCGAAAACAAGGCCAGGCAATTGGTGGACGATATGCGCATGACTGAGGTCATGGAGCGCTACGTGGTGCTGGGCGGGACGACCAGTATTTTTGATGGCGTTCGGCGAGAGGTATATACCGCTGAGGCGGTGAAGCTAGAGATGGGGCCGGAGGTATTTAAAGATTGGGTTAATTCTCCTCATAGAAAAACCATCCCGGCTAACTGGCTGGTTTTTGACCCGACTGAAAGCTTACCTGATGGTTATATTAATACCTACCATCCGGTATGGCCTAAATACGTTAAGCCAGCGGCGCTTATGGAAAGGCGCTTGGCCTATGAAACTGTAGGGTTTTTCCCTGAGTGCGACAAGATTATTCGTCTTTCCATGCAGCTATGCAATTACGATATTGAAGTTTGGACTTGGCTGATGTGCTGGCTGGCATATCCGCTACAACACCCAGGCGCCAAGCTGGATACTTCAGTCATTATGGCCAGCCCAGAAAATGGGACGGGTAAGTCTCTGCTTTTTGATTGGGTCATGCGGACAATCTATGGCCAATACTCAGTCATGATTGGCTCTAGAGAACTGGTGAGTTCGTATAACCAGTGGATGGAAGATAGGTTGTTTGTTCTTTGCGAGGAGGCGACAGACCCAAAAGACCCGCTGGGGACAGCGGCGAAGCTAAAATCATTTATCACCAGCCAAGAGCATATGGTTGAAGCCAAATTCCTTAATGGGAAGATGGTTAAAAATATGATGCAAATGGTAATTTTAAGCAATCTTATCACGATGGTGACGCTTGATCCATCTGATAGGCGTTATTTGTGCGTAAGCCCAAGGCATATTTTATCTGAGGCTGAACAAACAGATATTGAACGTGAAATCAAAAATGGCGGTATTGAGGCTTTTTATTCATTTTTGATGAGCATCAAGCTAGCATACCAAAGGACTGTAATTGTTAATGGCAAGGAAACAGTTCAAGAAACGCTATTCAACACCCATACAAAGCCGCCTATGACTGAGGCAAAGCGCCGGATGATCGATCTTTCCAAAACAGGGTGGGAAAGTTTTTTTGACGAATGGAGCGCCGGGAAAATTCTGTTCGCCAATGAGACAGGAGAGCAGACGGCAGTGCCTTGTGGGCCGGTGCTCAAAGATGAGCTTTATGCCTTTTATTGCGCCTGGGCTGGAGACGAGAGGGTAAGGAGCACGGTGGCCAAGAGCAGGCTATTCCACATGGCACACGGCAAGGGCGCTGTTAGGGATAAGCAGTTGATCCGCATCCCAGGGCAGAGGGACATCCAGCGAACCGTGTTCTATCCAAAGGCGACAGGCGAGACCCCACCGCCAGAGCATGGGAGCAAGCAGGACTGGCTCGGCGCCAGCGTGGTGGCTTTCCGCCAGGCGGTCAAATCTGCGTATGGGGTGGATGTCACGGAAAGACAGCTGAAGGAATAGGTAAACAATTGAATGTGTATGGAACGTTATGTTGTTGTTCCATATTGATTTGTACATCTTTACAGCTCGCGCGCGCACGCACGCGAGCTGTTTTTTTATACAGCAACTACACGTGCAAAGAAAAGATATATCTATCAGAGCGACTCTATTAAGCTGTAAAGATGTAAATATTGTTTGTTTTCATTTGCTTATCCTTCAATTGGCATTCAACAATTTTATTGTATGAGTAAATTTCATATGCCAAAGATAGATTTATGCACTGACATGGTGCTTAAAGCCATAAACATGGGGAACCTTACAGCAATGCATGGTCTGTTCTAAAAGCGCCAATCTAAGCGGCTTTCTAAGGCCGTATAGCGAGATTATTGGCGTAAACGATTGAAAAACATAGAAATTGCAGAAAATAGCGCAGAAGCAGCCTGTAGCTAACCTCCCCCCTGTTTGAAAACCGAGCCCATAAATGAAGAGTGG
>JACCDR011179813.1_pt1 | contig 71428 bp, 65 predicted proteins | sample 7446431 | NCBI WGS metagenome assembly JACCDR01 (sample SAMN15323443, study PRJNA562643) | freshwater metagenome | isolation source: river surface water | place: USA:Blue River Watershed | collected 2017-08-17 | reverse complement strand
CTCAGCCGCGCGGCGTGAACTTCAGTGCCGCCGAGTTGATGCAATAGCGCAGCCCGGTAGGCGGCGGGCCATCCGGAAATACATGGCCCAGGTGCGCGTCGCAAATGTTACACAGGATTTCGGTGCGCACCATGCCATGGCTGCGGTCGATGCGTTCCGTCACGTGCGCCGGGTCGAGTGCCTTGAAGTAGCTGGGCCAGCCGCAACCGGAGTCGAACTTGGCATCGGATTCGAACAGCGGCGTGTCGCAGCAGACGCAGGTATAGATGCCGGCTTCGTGGTGGTCCCAGAAATGGCCGGTAAATGCGCGCTCGGTCGCGGCATGACGCGTCACTTCATAGGCCATCGGATCCAGCATCGCGCGCCACTCGGCGTCGGTACGCACGACTTTCTTGTCATTCATCGATAACTCCTTGCCTTCAGGATGAGCAGCTGACTTCGATACCGGCGGCCCAATCGGGCGGCAAGGCCGCGTAGCTGTCATTGCCGTCTTGTTCTTCGTATGGCCGGCGCAAGATGTCCAGCAGCCTCTTCACCTCGGAAAAATCCTTTTGCTCGGCTTTGGCAATGGCGACTTGCGCCAGGTAATTGCGCAGCACGAATTTCGGATTGACCCGGTTCATGGCCACGCGCCGCTCGGCATCCACGCTGCCTTCGGCACGCAGCCGCTGCCGATATTCTACTGACCACGCATCAAAGGCGTCGCGGTCGATGAACAGGTCGCGCAGGATGTCATCGCCGGCATGCCGGCGTGAAGCGCCTGATCCGGTGCCTTGTGCCAACGGCACGGCATCTGGCAGGAGAGCCTCGCGGGTGTCGGTCGTCAGCCCGGACAGCTGGCGGAAGAACACCGTGAAGTCCACATGGCTGGCGGCCAGGATATCGAGCAATCGCTCGACCAGCGCCGCATCGCCTTCCTGGCGACTGGCCAGGCCTAGCTTGGCGTGCCACAGCGCGTCCATCTTGTCGGCATACGCGGTCTTGAACACGCCTAGCGCTTCATACACATCGTCGACGTCGCCGATCAGCGGCAGCAGCGCCTGTCCGAGCGCATAGCAATTCCATTCGACGATGCGCGGTTGCATGCGGTACGAGTAGCGCCCCTGTGTATCGGTATGGTTGCAGATGTGGGCCGGGTCATAGGCTTCCATGAAGCCGTATGGGCCGTAATCCAGCGTCTGGCCGAGGATGGACATGTTGTCCGTATTGAGCACCCCATGCATGAAGCCCACCGCCTGCCAGTGCGCGACCAGCTCCGCGCTGCGGCGCGTGACTTCGCGCAGCAGGGCCTGGTAGGGGTTCGGTTCGTCCAGCAGCCATGGGTAATGACGCGCAAGGACGAAATCGGCGAGCGTGGCCAGTTCGGTCTTGCGGTCGTTGTAGAACCAGTGCTCGAAAGAGCCGAAGCGCACGAAGCTGGGCGCCATGCGGGTGACGACGGCGGTCGATGCCGGCAGCTCGCGCATCACGCGCATGTCCGAGCCGATCACGCACAGCGCGCGCGTGGTCGGAATGCCGAGGCCGGCCATCGCTTCCGAGCACAGGAATTCACGGATCGACGAGCGCAGCACCGCACGGCCGTCGCCCATGCGCGAGTACGGCGTCTTGCCGGCACCCTTGAGCTGCAGCTCAATCACGCCCGACGGATCGCCGGGTGCGCCCAGCGCCTCGGCAGACGCGGACGCCGGGACTTCACCGAGCAGGATCGCGCGGCCATCGCCGAGCTGGCCGGCCCAGACGCCGAACTGATGTCCGGAATAGACCGCCGACAGGGGCAGAGAGGCCGGCAATTGCGCATTGCCGCTGAAGACCTCGACAAACTGCGGGTCATCGAAGCTGGCCGGGTCCAGCCCGATAAGCCGGGCTGCTTCATCGCTGCCGCAGACGAGATAAGGCGAAGGCAGCGGCGTCGATTGCAGCCGGGTGTAGAAAGCCGCCGGCAGTCGCGCAAAGCTGTTGGCGAGCGACAGTTCGTGGAGGCGGAACAGGGTGGCAGGCAAGCCGTTGGGAGAATTCATTGGAACGTTCTGCTAGGATGGCTGGCGACAGCGGTAAAAAAACTGCATGACAGAAGCGTGTTACAAACCACAGCGCTACAAACCAAAGCGGTAATAACCCGTTCAATATCGGCAGCCAGGAGACGGCGCCATTTTGACAGAGAAGAGGTGACTTCACATGAACGCCCCTGAACGCCTGGACATCCCCTCGCTGCAACAGCGCGTGTCACCGGAAGAGTGGCAGATGCGCGTCGATCTGGCTGCCTGTTACCGGCTGGTGGCCGATTTCGGCTGGAGCGACCTGGTCTTTACCCACCTGACTGCGCGCATCCCCGGACAGGGCCATGCCTTCCTGATCAATCCCTACGGGATGATGTTCGACGAGATCACCGCGTCCTCGCTGGTGAAGATCGACTTGCACGGTAATAAGCTCGACGATTCGCCATTTCCGATCAATCCGGCCGGCTTTACCATCCATTCGGCGATCCATGAAGCGCGCGACGATGCGATCTGCGTGCTGCATACCCACAGTCTCAACGGCGCTGCGGTCGCCGCGCAGGAGGCGGGCGTGCTGCCGATTTCGCAGCCATCGATTTTCGTGCTGAATAGCCTCGCGTACCACGGCTATGAAGGGCTGGCACTGAATGATGAAGAAAAGCCGCGGCTGGTTGCAGACTTTGGCGACAAGACTTTTCTTATGCTGCGCAACCACGGGCTACTGACCGTCGGCAAGACCGTGGCCGATGCCTTCCTCAACATGTACATCTTCGAAGCCGCGTGCACGATACAGGTCCGAGCGATGGCAGGCGGCACGCCGCTGACCCAAATCGGCATGGGCATCATCGACAACGCGATGAAGCAGGCGCGGCAGGTAACGAACTCGCAATATGGCTCGCTCGCGTGGCCCGCGTTGTTGCGCAGGCTGGAGCGCCTGGATCCCGGTTATCGCAGTTGACACCGGATGGCAAAGTCCGGCCCCGACAGCTTCTTGTTGCAACGCAAGATAGAAAGCTGTTGACCGAAAGACAATTGCCGCACAAAAATCCATGAATAAGCCGACTTACCCGGCAGATACAAATTCGCCCCCAGGAGACACCATGTCGCAGTACCCGCAGAGCCCCTTGATGGGCCGCATGATGAGCCAGCCGCTGCTCATCTCCACGCTGATCCAGCATGCCGACCGGTATTACCCGAATGTCGAAATCGTGTCGCGCCGGGTCGAAGGCGACATCCACCGTTATACCTATCGTGACTGCCACCGCCGCTCGCGCCAGCTCGCCAATGCGCTCAAGAAGCTTGGCGCGACCATGGGCGACCGCATCGCCACGCTGGCGTGGAATGGTTACCGCCACCTGGAGGCGTATTACGCAGTGTCCGGCATCGGCTCGGTGCTGCACACGATCAACCCGCGCCTGCACCCGGAGCAGATTGCGTACATCGCCAATCACGCTGAAGACCAATATTTGTTGTTCGACCTGAGCTTCACGCCCATCATCGAGGCCGTCGCGCCGCTGGCCACGACCATCAAGGGTTTCGTGGCCATGTGCGACCGCGACCACCTTCCGAAGGACGCGAAGATACCGAACCTGCTGTGCTACGAAGACTTGCTGGTCGCCGAATCCGACGAACTGGAATGGCCGCTGTTCGATGAAAACTCGGCTTCCAGCCTGTGCTACACCTCGGGCACGACCGGCAATCCCAAGGGCGCGCTGTATTCGCATCGCTCGACCATCCTGCACTCGTTCGCGTCGGCCTTGCCCGATTCGCTGAACGTGTCGGCGCGCGACGTCGTGCTGCCGGTGGTGCCGATGTTCCACGTCAATGCCTGGGGCTTGCCCTATTCGGTGATGCTGACCGGCGCGAAGATGGTCTTCCCCGGCCCCGCGCTGGATGGCAAGTCGCTGTATGAATTGTTTGAACAAGAAAAGGTCAGCTTCTCGGCCGGCGTGCCGACCGTGTGGCTGGGCCTCTTGAACTACGTTGGCCAGAACAAGCTGAAATTCTCGACCTTCCGCCGCACCGTGATCGGCGGTTCCGCCTGCCCGCCGGCGATGATGAAAACCCTGCGTCATGACTATGGCGTCGAGGTCGTGCATGCCTGGGGCATGACGGAAATGTCGCCGCTCGGCACCGCCTGCACGCTGCTGGCCAGCCACCTTGGGCTGTCGGATGACGAGCAGCAAGCCATCCTCGAAAAGCAGGGTCGCGCCATTTACGGCGTGGACATGAAGATCGTCGATGACGATGGCAAGGAACTGCCCTGGGATGGCAAGACCTACGGCAACCTGCTGGTCAAGGGGCCGTGGGTGGTATCCGGCTATTTCAAGAGTGAAGGCGGCGACGTGCTGCAGGATGGCTGGTTCCCGACCGGCGACGTGGCCGTGATCGACCCGGACGGCTATTTGCAGATCACCGACCGCAGCAAGGATGTGATCAAGTCCGGCGGCGAATGGATCGGTTCGATCGACCTCGAGAACATCGCGGTCGCGCACCCGGCCGTCGCGATGGCCGCCTGCATCGGCGTCTATCACCCGAAGTGGGACGAGCGCCCCTTGCTGGTGGTGGTCAAGAAGGCTGGCATGGATGTCAGCAAGGAAGAGCTGATCCGGTTCTACGACGGCAAGATCGCCAAATGGTGGACGCCGGACGATGTGGTCTTCGCCGACGCGCTACCCTTGGGTGCGACCGGCAAGATCCTGAAGAACAAGATCCGCGAAACCTATCGCGATCACAAGTTGCCGACGGCCTGAGCCGGGCATCCGCCCGACCTTGCCCCCTGCGACCTGACCTGAGCGCCACGGACCGCCTTTGGAATTCACGCTGATCTCGCTGCTCAACGGCCTGTCCTACGGACTGCTGTTGTTCATGCTGTCGTCCGGCCTGACGCTGATCTTCAGCATGATGGGCGTGCTCAACTTCGCGCACGCCAGCTTCTACATGCTGGGCGCTTATGTCGGCTATGCGACGAGCGAGGCGCTGGGCTTCTGGGCTGCGCTGCTGGTGGCGCCGCTGGTCGTCGGACTGATCGGTGCGGCGATCGAGCGCTTCGGCTTGCGTGTCGTGCACAAGCACGGCCATGTGTCGGAGCTCCTGTTCACTTTCGGGCTGTCGTACGTGATCGTCGAAGTGGTGCAGATGATCTGGGGCAGGGCCGCCGTCCCTTACCGCATCCCGGCCGCGCTCGATGGCCCGCTGTTCACGCTGTATTCGATGTCCTTCCCGATGTACCGCGGCTTCATGATGGCCGTGGCGCTGCTGATGCTGGGCGCGATCTGGCTGCTGCTCAAGCGCACCCGCATCGGTCTCGTGATCCAGGCTGCGCTCACGCATCCGGAAGCGGTGGAGGCGCTGGGCCACAATGTGCCGCGCGTGTTCATGGGCGTGTTCGGTGGCGGTTGCGCACTGGCGGCGCTGGCGGGTGTCATCGGCGGCAATGCCTTTGTCACCGAGCCGGCCATGGCCGCCACCGTCGGCAGCATCATCTTCGTCGTGGTCGTGGTGGGTGGCATGGGTTCGCTGGCCGGCGCCTTGCTGGCATCCCTGCTGATCGGCATGCTGCAGACCTTCGCCGTGGCACTCGACTGGTCGCTGCTCGGTCCGCTCGGGCGGCTGGGTCTGCAAGTGTCCCCGGATTTCTTTGCGTACCGGCTGCTGTCGATCACGCTGTCCGAAGTTGCGCCCATCCTGCCTTACCTGCTGCTGGTACTGGTGCTGATCTTGCGTCCGCGCGGGCTGCTCGGCCAGCGGGACGGATGACGGAGGCCGCATGAATCAGAACCATCAGGACATCCTCTTGCAGAAGTTTCGCCGCGCACGCCCGATGCGCTATGAACCGCTGAACCTCGGTCGCTGGCTGGTGTGGAGCGGCTTTGCGCTGGCGCTGCTGCTGGCGCCGCGGGTGTTCAGTTCCGGTGCCAGCCTGTCGATGCTGTCGCTGATGGGCACGGTGATGATCTTCGGGCTGTCCTACAACATGCTGCTCGGGCAGACCGGCATGCTGTCATTTGGCCATGCGGTGTTCTCCGGCCTTGGCGCCTTCATCGCGATCCATGCGATCAACCTGGCCGGACAGGGCGCGCTGTCGGTGCCGCTGGTGCTGATACCGCTGGTCGGCGGCATCGCCGGTTTCCTGTTCGGTGCGCTGTTCGGCTATGTGACGACCAAGCGCTCGGGCACTACCTTCGCGATGATCACACTCGGCATCGGCGAGCTGGTGTTTGCCTGTTCGCTGATGTTCCCCGGCTTCTTCGGCGGCGAGGCTGGCATCTCGGGCAACCGTGTGTATGGCACGCCGGTGCTCGGCATCAGCTTCGGGCCGCAGATCCAGGTCTATTACCTGATCGCGTTCTGGTTGTTCATCAGCGCCGCGGCCATGTTCGCACTGACGCAGACGCCGCTCGGACGCCTGGCCAATGCGGTGCGCGACAACCCCGAGCGCGCCGAGTTCATCGGCTACGACACCCAGCGCGTGCGCTACCTGATGATGATGCTGTCCGCCTTCTTCGCCGGCATCGGCGGCGGCCTGTCGGCCATCAATTTCGAGATCGTCACGGCAGAAAATGTCGGCACGCTGCGCTCGGGCGTGGTGCTGCTGTTCACCTTCATCGGCGGCGTGGGCGTGTTCTTCGGGCCCATGATCGGCGCGGTGGTCGGCATCTTCTTTACGGTGATGCTGTCCGAATACACCAAGGCCTGGCAGCTGTACCTCGGGCTGTTCTTCATCATGGTGGTGATGTATGCGCCGGGCGGTATCGCCAGCCTGGTGATGATGAACCTGCGTATCGTCACGCACGGCAAATTGAAGCGCGTGCTGCCGGCCGGCCTGGCCGTGGCCGCATCGGCGCTGCTGGCGACCGCTGGCGCGGTGGTGCTGATCGAGATGGGCTACCACTGGTCGCTGGAGCTGGCCTATGGGAGCCAGATGACGCTGCTGGGCATCAGCGTCGACACGCTGCGCCCGTCGGGCTGGGTGGCGGGACTGGCCTTGCTGGCCGCGGGCGGTTTGTCCTTCCTGGTCACGCGCACGCCGTTTGCTACGGTGTGGAACGAGGTGAACGCCGAAATCGAACAACTGGCAGCGAAGGCGCATTCATGAACCCGGCATCGATGCCACGCATGACCGCGCAAGCCGATGCGCCGCACACCGTGCCCGCGCTCGAGTTGCGCCAGCTGCGCAAGCAGTTCGGCCAGACCGAGATCATCCGCGGCATCGACCTGTCGGTCGCGAAGGGCGAGCGACTCGCCGTGATCGGCCCCAATGGCGCCGGCAAGTCGACGCTGTTCAACCTGATCTCCGGGCGTTTTGCGCCGACCAGCGGGCAGGTGCTGCTGAACGGGCAGGACATCACCGGACTGCCGCCGTACCAGATCAATCGCCGCGGCCTGTCGCGCAGCTTCCAGATCACCAATATCTTCCATCGCCTTTCGGTATACGAAAACCTGCGCTGCGCGGTGCTGTGGTCGCTCGGCTACCGCTATTCGTTCTGGCACAAGCTCAATGCCTTGCGCGATGCGCGCGACCGCGCCGAGGAAGTGATGGAATCCATCGGCCTCGGCTGGCGCCGCAATGTGCCGGCCGGCATGCTGACCTATGCAGAGCAGCGCGCATTGGAGATTGGCATCACCATTGCCGGCGGCGCCGAGGTCGTACTGCTGGATGAGCCAACGGCTGGCATGAGCCGCTCCGAATCCGATGCGGCCGTCGAACTGATTGCGCGCATCACCGAAGGGCGTACGCTGCTGATGGTCGAGCATGACATGAGCGTCGTGTTCGGGCTGGCCGACCGCATTGCCGTGGTCGTCTATGGCGAAGTGCTGGCCTGCGATACGCCGGCGGCGATCCGCGCCAATGAAGCGGTGCGCGATGCCTATCTCGGCAGCCATGCGCCGGCGGAGGACGCATGAGCGCGCTGCTCGAGATACGCGACCTGCACGCCTATTACGGCAAGAGCCATGTGCTGCATGGCGTGAACCTCGATGTAGGCGAGGGCGAGATCGTCAGCCTGCTGGGCCGCAATGGCGTCGGCCGCTCGACGACCGTGAAGGCGACGATGGGGCTGGTGCAGGCCACGGGCAGCATACGTTTCAAGGGTCAATCCATCCTCGGCCTGCCGGCATTTCGCATCGCCCACCTGGGCCTAGGCTATGTGCCGGAGAACCGCGATATCTTCCCGTCGCTGAGCGTCGAGCAGAACCTGCTGCTTGGCGAGAAGTCCGGCGCGGCCGGCAAGGCTGCGCGTTGGCGGATGGACGACATGTACCAGATGTTCCCGCGCCTGCATGAACGCCGTCATGTTGCGGCCGGTGTCCTGTCTGGCGGGGAACAGCAGATGCTGACCCTGTGCCGTACGCTGATGGGCGATCCGGACCTGATCATGATCGACGAGCCGACCGAAGGGCTGGCGCCGAAGATCGTTGAACTGGTGGCCGAATACCTGCAGGCGCTGAAGGCGCGCGGCATCTCGGTATTGCTGGTCGAGCAGAAGCTGGCGATTGCGCTCGACATCTCGCAGCGCGTGCTGGTCATGGGACGCGGCAATATCGTATTCGAGGGCACGCCGGCCGAGTTGCGCGACAATGCCGCGATCCGCAAGGAATGGCTGGAAGTGTGACCGCAAACGCGGCGCGCTCGCCGCTGCCAATATTTGCGGCATCAGCGGAGCAAGCATCGTCAAATTTGCACAGCTGTCTGTCGTTCACTGTAAACCAAGGAGACAACATGACTTTTCGTACCCGTCCGCTGCTGGCCGCTGCAGCGCTGGCCTCCGTATTTGCTGCGCCGCTGGCCCAGGCCGAGAATGTGCGCATTGCATTCATCGATCCGCTGTCCGGACCCTTCGCGCCGGTCGGCCAGAACCTGCTCAAGAGCTTTCAACTGGTCGCCGACGTCGCCAACCGCGACAAATGGTCGGCCGGCCGCACGTTTGAAGTGGTTGGCTTCGACAACAAGGCCAGCCCGCAGGAATCGCTGACGGTGCTCAAGGCCGCCATCGACCAGGGCTTCCGCTACATCGTGCAGGGCAATGGATCGGGCGCAGCCGGCGCGCTGATCGATGCGATCAACAAGCACAACGAGCGCAATCCCGGCAAGGAGATCGTGTTCCTGAACTATGCGGCCGTTGATCCTGACCTCACCAACAGCAAGTGCAGCTTCTGGCACTTCCGCCTCGACGCCAACTCCGACATGAAGATGGAGGCCCTGACGACTTACCTTGCGAAGGACAAGTCGATCAAGAAGGTCTACATCATCGGCCAGAACTATGCGCACGGCCACCAGGTCACGCGCGCGGCGAAGGAATACCTGAAGCGCAAGCGTCCCGATATCGAGGTCGTCGGCGACGACCTGCACCCGATCGGCAGCGTGAAGGACTTCTCGCCGTATGTGGCCAAGATCAGCGCCAGCGGCGCGGACGTCGTCATCACCGGCAACTGGGGCACCGACCTGTCGCTGCTGGTCAAGGCCGCGCGCGAGTCGGGGCTGAAGTCGCGCTTCTATACCTACTATGCGTACACCAATGGCGTACCGACCGCGATGGGTGCATCTGGCGCCGATTATGTCAAATACATCGGCACCTGGAGCGTGAATGAAGAGTCGAAGGCCGGCAAGGACCTGGTCGAAGGCTACAAGAAGAAGTACAACGATGACTACTATGCGATCACCACCTATTCGGCGATCCAGTTGCTGGCCGCCGGCATCAATCAGGCCAGGACCGCCGACCCGGTGAAGGTGGCGTTTGCGATGGAAGGCCAGAAGTTGAAATCGGTGAACGGCGATATTGAAATGCGTAAGACCGATCACCAGCTTCAACAGCCGCTCTACATCAATTCCTGGGCCAAGCAGAATGGCAAGGACGTGAAATACGACCAGGAGAACACCGGCTACGGCTGGAAGATCGAGCAAAAGATCGACAGCTACGTCGCCGCGCAGCCGACCTCGTGCAACATGAAGCGACCGTCGTGATCTGTTGTGTGCGCCGCAGAGCGGCGCACATTTCGGTGGACAGGCGCAGGTCCTGACCACACCATCGCCGCTTCTTGACGACAAGGAGCCGGCGATGAACCAGCGTGAGATTCCCGACCGTGCCGGTGCGCAGCCGGCTCGCACTGCCGCGCTCGCATTCGCACCCACCTTCACACCGACACGTACGTCTGGATGCACGCGCGCCTGTGCGCTGGCATCCGCACTGGTATGTGTGCTTTTATGTGTGCTTGCAGGTGCGCTTGGCCTCGGCCCGCTGCCAGCTGCGGCAGCACAGGAAGCCTCCGCGGCGCCGGTGCGCATCGGGCTCAGTGGTCCTTTCACCGGCGGCTCGGCGGCCATGGGTGAAAGCATGCGCAATGGCATACGGCTGGCCGTGGCTGAAATCAATGCCACCGGTGGCATCCGCGGCCGCAGCATCGAACTGGTGGAGCGCGACGACAAGGCCGACAACGACACCGGCGCGCGCATCGCGCAGGAGCTGGTCGCGATGAAGGTGGTCGCCACCATAGGTATCGTCAACACCGGCGTCGGGCTGGCCTCGCTGCCCGTCTACCAGCAAGCCAGGATCCCGCTGATGGTGGCAGTCGCCACCGGTCCGGCCCTGACGCGCACTTATGCGCCGCCAGCCGCACCGGCCAACTACATCTTCCGCGTCTCGCCGACGCTGGACCTCGAAGCGGCGATGATCGCCTCCGACCTGAGGCGACACCGGCTGCAGCGCATCGCCTTGCTGGCTGACCTCACGCCCTATGGCGACAGCGGCGTGGCCGCCTTCAGCGACGCGGCCCGCCAGGCCGGGCTGGAACTGCTCGCGGTACAGCGCTTTCGCATCGGCGATACCGACATGGGCGCAGCGCTCAAGCGCGCGCAACTGGCGGGCGCGCAGGCGGTGGTTGGCTGGGGCATCGGGCCGGAGCTGGCGGCGATTGCGCGTGGCCTGCATGCCGCCCGCTGGAAGGTGCCGCTATACGGCAGCTGGACGCTGTCGATGCGCAGCTTCATCGATGCAGCCGGTCCAGCCGGCGAGGGTGCATTGATGCCACAGACCTTCATCCAGGAAGCCGGGGCGGCGGCCAAGAACAGCTTCCTGCTCGCCTATGCACGCACCTTCCGCAGTGCGCAAATTCCGTCGCCGATGAGCGCCGCGCAAGGCTATGACGGCATGCACCTGCTGGCGCTGGCCATGCGGCAGGCGCGTACGCTCGACGGCGACAGCCTGCGCAGCGCGCTGGAAGACCTGCAGGTACGCCATCAGGGCGCCGTCACCAGCTATGACAAGCCATTCTCGGCGCGCGACCACGAGGCCATTACGGCCAACATGATGCTGATCGGGCGCGTGAACGAGGGGCGCGTCGACTATGCCTACCGCGAAGACCAGCAGCGCAGCGCGCTGCTGCGCTTCAAGCAGCGCTAGGCAGGGGCACCGGCCGGGTGTTCTGGGGTATAGTTGTTCGCTGACCAGCTGCAGCTCCTGCGGGGCTGCCGGCCAACAAGAACAAATACCGGAACCATCCGAACCTCGGGAGACCCTCGCATGACCGCCACCTATCAGGCGCACGGCGATATCGCCGTCATTACCCTTGATAACCCTCCAGTCAACGGCCTCGGCCATGCAACGCGAACCGGCATCGTCGATGGCGTGCAACGCGCGCTCGACGACGCGGCCATCAAGGCCATCGTGCTGATCGGTTCAGGCAAGGGCTTTTCGGGTGGCGCGGATATCCGCGAATTCAATACGCCGAAGGCGCTGCAGGAACCGTCGCTGCATACCGTGATCCGCGTGGTCGAGGATGCCGACAAGCCCGTGGTGGCTGCAATCCAGGGACTGGCGATGGGCGGCGGGCTGGAGCTCGCGCTCGGCTGCCATTACCGCGTGGTGACGTCCGGCGCGCAAATAGCGCTGCCCGAGGTCAAGCTCGGCATTCTTCCCGGCGCCGGCGGCACGCAGCGGCTGCCGCGCGTGGTGCCGCTCGAGCAGGCACTGAACATGATCGTGTCCGGTACGCCGGTAATGTCGGAGAAGCTGGCCGGCACCAAGCTGTTCGACCAGATGATCGACGGCGAGCTGCTGGCCGGCGCACTCGCTTTTGCGAAGTCCGTCGCCGACCAGCGTCCGCTGCCGAAGGTGCGCGATATCCGCATCGACTACAAGAACGCCGACGGTTACCTGCAGTTTGCGCGCAATACCGTGCGCGCTGTCGCCGCGAACTATCCTGCGCCGCAGAAGTGTGTCGAAGCAGTGGCAGCGGCCGTGAACAAGAAATTCGAAGACGGCCTGAAGTTCGAGCGCGATTGCTTCCTCGAACTGGTGCAGACGCCGGAATCGAAGGCGCTGCGGCATGCCTTCTTCGGCGAGCGTGCGGCCTCCAAGATTCCCGACGTGCCGGCCGATACGCCGCTGCGCGAGATCAAGTCGGCGGCCGTGATCGGTGCCGGCACCATGGGTGGCGGCATTGCGATGAACTTCGCCAATGCCGGCATCCCGGTCAAGATGCTGGAGGTGAAGCAGGAGGCGCTGGACAAGGGTATTGCGACCATCCGCAAGAACTACGAAAACACGATGAAGAAGGGCAAGCTCACGCAAGAGCAGCTCGACAAGCGTATGTCACTGATCAGCGGCACGCTGAAGTATGAAGACCTGGGCCTGGCCGACATCGTGATCGAAGCCGTGTTCGAAGACCTGTCGGTCAAGGAGGCTGTGTTCAGGAAGCTCGACGATGTGATGAAGCCCGGTGCCATCCTCGCGTCGAATACGTCGACGCTGGACGTCGACAAGATCGCCGCCTTCACCAGCCGCCCTCAGGATGTGATCGGCACCCATTTCTTCAGCCCGGCCAATGTGATGAAGCTGCTGGAGATCGTGCGCGGCAAGCACACGGCCAAGGATGTGCTGGCGACCGTGATGGCGCTGGCCAAGAAGATCAAGAAGACCGGCGTGGTGTCGGGCGTCTGCGATGGCTTCATCGGCAACCGCATGGTCGAGCAATACATCCGCCAGGCCGGCTTCCTGCTGGAAGAGGGCTGCTTGCCGGAACAGGTCGACAAGGCGATCGAGAAGTTCGGTTTCGCGATGGGACCGTTCCGCATGAGCGACCTGGCCGGCAACGATATCGGCTGGTACATCCGCAAGCGCCGCTATGTGGAAAAGCCGGACGTCACCTATTCGAAGATTGCCGACCTGCTGTGCGAGAAAGGCCGCTTCGGCCAGAAGACCTCGGCCGGCTGGTATGACTACAAGCCGGGTGACCGCAAGGCCTATCCATCCGCTGAAGTGAACCAGATGATCGTGCAGCACTCGGCCGATATCGGCGTGCAGCGCCGCAAGGTGAGCGACCAGGAAATCATCGAGCGCCTCGTGTATGCACTGGTCAATGAAGCGGCGCTGATCCTCGAAGAGGGCATCGCGATGCGCGCCTCCGACATCGACATGGTCTACCTGACGGGCTATGGCTTCCCGCTGTTCCGCGGCGGCCCGATGTGTTACGCCGATACCGTGGGCTTGCCGAATGTGCTGCGCGCCATTCGCAAGTATGGCAAAGGCCATCATGCGGAAGCGTGGAAGCCGGCGCCGCTGCTGGAGAAGCTGGCCGCCGAAGGCAAGACCTTCAACTGACGCGCTTTACCAGTAGTTCTCGGTCAGGAACTGCCCCGGCGCCAGCCGGCGGCAGGGCATCAGCCCGCGCTTGTGCAGGCGGGCGCGCATGTCGTCAATCATTTGCGGGTTCCCGCACATCATTACCCTTGAACGCTCGGGCGTGATCGCCAGCGAGGTGCAAGCCTCCAGCTTTCCGCTATCCCATGCGCTGGTGATGCGGCTGCCTATCTGCAGTCGTTCGGGAACATCGGTCGTCGTACGGCTGATGCAACTCACCAGCATCAGTTGCGCGCCGCTTGATTCGGCTTGCGCCTGCGACTGCATGCGCTGCAGTTCTTCGCGATACACCAGCTCCGCTACATCGCGCACCCCGTGCACCAGCACCAGATGCTTGAACTGCTGCCACAGCGCACGGTCGCGCAGCATCGAGATGTAGGGTCCGATGCCGGTGCCGGTCGCCAGCATCCAGCACGCGTCGCCATCGCTGAAGCGGTCAGCCGTCATGAAGCCGTAATTCTCATGCTCGACATGAATGGTGTCACCAACCTGCATTTCCTTCAGGCGTGCAGTGAACAAGCCATCAGGTACCAGCACCGCCAGGAATTCCAGTTGCGCTTCATGCGGCGCGGACACGAAGGAAAACGCTCGCCAGATTACCTGCTCGTTCACGTCCACGCCGAGCCGCGCATATTGCCCCGGCAGGTAAGTCAGCGGTAGCGGACGCGTCACGGTGAAACTGAGCAGGGTCGGCGTCCAGTAGCGGATATCGACGATGTGCTCGATCGATTCGGGCTTGGTGTGAAACGAACGTTCGTTCATCTTCGGAGAAGGCGGCCAGCAGGCATTTCGTTAGAGATTGCATTGAGCATTTCATTGGACATCAGTCGGCCAACAAAAGTCGTTGTTTGATCGCCACGAAAATGCATCAAAGACATCCGGGTGACGGCGGCTGCAACCGCACGAGGGAATAGCGATACGGAATCGGCCTGGTCGCTTCTTATGATGGCCATCCCTTCAACCTTCATCAAAAGGAAACGATGATGAAAAACATTTCCCTCACTGCTGTGACCGTCCTGACGGCTGCCCTGGCCGCTGCCGGCGTTGCACCGGCTTTTGCAGGTACGGCTACCGCTACGATCGACGTGACCGCCACCATCGATGCATCCTGCACGATCTCGGCGACTCCGGTGGCCTTCGGTTCGTACAATCCGAGCTCGGCCAATGCCAACTATGCGAGCGGTACCGTGACCGTCGGTTGTGTGAAAGGTTCAGTCCCGACCGTCGCACTGAGCGGCGGCCAGAACCAGGGGGCGACCGAGACGGATCGTGCGATGAAGAATGCCAGCGGCACCGATCTGCTGAACTACAGCCTGTTCAAGCCGACCGCGACCGCTCCGAGCACCGCTTGCACCAACAATGAAACCGAAGCCTGGGGTACCGACCCGGCGCATCGCTTCAGCCCGAGCGGCCTGACCCTGAGCGGTTCGGTCTACAACGTCTGCGGCAAGATCCCGGCTGGCCAGGATGTGGCCACCGGCGCGTACAGCGACATCGTGACGGCCACCGTCGAGTTCTGATGATGCCTGCCGGTCTGCCTTCGCGGGTGGGCCGGCAACGCTGTTTGCAGCGCAGGCATCGAACGCATTGCTCACATTGAATGCCATCGCTGCCGTCCCGTAATCCGCAATGTTGTCAGCATTGTTGTCTGCATTGTTGTCTTTTGGTCTGACGCCGTGTTCCGCCTGATCCTGTCCCTACTGTTCAGCTATCTGCTCTGTGCGGCCGGTGCGGCCAGCGCCGGCAGCTTTTCCATCGACCCGGTGCGCATACAGCTTTCCGAAGCCAAGCCTTCGGCGGTAATGCGCGTAGAGAACCGTGGCGATGCCCCGATCACCGTGCAACTGCAAGCGATGAGCTGGACGCAATCCGGCAATCAGGACCAGCTGGCGATCAGCCGCGAGTTGCTGGCGACCCCGCCAGTCTTCCGGCTGCGTCCCGGACAGGTGCAAGTAGTGCGGGTCGCCTTGCTCGGCCCTGTCGACGCCAAACGCGAACGCGCCTTCCGGCTGCTGCTCGATGAAGTACCGCCGCCGCCGGCGGCCGAATTCCGCGGCTTGCAAATGGCGCTGCGCATCAGCATGCCTGTCTTCGTGCAAGCGCGCACACCCGCTGCTGCATCGCTCGCCGCCACGGTGGTCGAGCGCGACGGTCAGCGACAGCTGCATTTGATCAATCGCGGACATGCGCACCTGCAGCTGACCGGCTTGCAGTTGCAGGCGGAACCCTCATCGACGCCTTCCCTGTACAGCCACGACAAGACACTGTACCTGCTGCCCGGCCAGCAGCGCGAACTGCCATTGCCCGGGCAATTTTCGCTGGCGGCCGGCCAGGTGCTGAACCTTCGGGCACAGACCGAGTCCGGCGCTCAGGCATGGCCCGTGCCTGCGGTGCGGGACTGAGCGGCGCCTGATCATGCGCCTCCTTTTCGCGCTGTGGCTGCTGATGGCCGCCGCCGGTAACGCGCAGGCCGAGTTCCTCAGCGCGCTGCAGAGCGAGTTCATGCCCTTCATCGTGCGACTCGACATCAATGGCCAGCCGGCCGGCGATGCGGTGCTTGCCTTGCGCGATGGGAAAGGACATTGGTGGATCCCGGCCGCCTCGCTCAGTGCGGCGCGCGTCAGACTGGACGACAGCCGGCACTGGCAGCTGGAGGCGGAAGACTATGTGGCGCTCGACAGCCTGTCTCCTGAAACCATCAGCTTCGACGATGCCCAACAGGCGCTCGACCTCGCGCTGCCCGCGTCACGCTTTGCCGCATCGTCGTTCAAGCCGGCAGGCAACCATGCCACCATGGCCGGCACCTCGAACCTGCAGCCGGCCGGGGCCTTTCTCAATTACGACCTGTTCGCCGACCACAGCGAACTCGGCAGCGGACGCTCGGCGTTCACCGAAGCCGGCATTGCGCTGGGCCCCGGGGTAGCGCTGGCCAGCTATGCGTTCGTGCGCCAGCCTACGCTCGATGCGAACCTGAGGCTGGATACCAGCTATACCGCCGACCAGCCCGCGAACATGACGACGCTGCGCGTAGGCGATGCGATCTCGCGCCCGCCGACGTCGATCGGCCGCCCGGTGCGCTTTGCAGGTCTGCAGTTCGGCACGAACTTCCTGACCCAGCCCGGGCTGGTGACTGTCCCGGTGCCAACGCTGTATGGGCAAGCGGCCTTGCCGTCGACGGTCGACCTCTACGTGAACAATGTGCTGCAGTCACGCAATGCCGCAGCACCGGGTCCGTTTTCCGTCACGACCGCACCGCTGATCGCCGGCGATGGCGAGCTGCTGCTGAAAGTCACCGACCTCAGTGGCCGCGAGCAGGTGATCAGCCAGCGCTATTACGCGAGCACGACGCTGCTGGCACCGGGCTTGTCGGACTGGTCTGTCGAGGCGGGCAGCTTGCGATTGAATTACGGCTTGCGCAGCAATGACTATGGCGACTGGTTCGTGTCCGGCGGATGGCGGCGCGGCATCAGCGAAAGGCTGACCGTGGAAGGCGGCGCAAGTGCTCAACAGGGCGGGCGCACCGGCGTGCTGGCGGGCGTGTCGGCGGCGGTTCCGGAACTGGGCGCGGGATCACTGGCGATCGGCGCAAGTCATGATGACCAGGGCAGCGGCTTGCAAGCCGCACTCGGCATCGAGCGCCGCACGCGCCAGCAGACGCTGGCCTTGCGCACCCAGGTGGCCGGTGCGGGCTATCGGCAGACTGGCGTGCCCGACCAGCTGCAGCTGCGCCGGCTGGACACCTTGTTCTATGGCTACCGCATGCCCGAGCTGGGCAGCATCAACCTGTCATGGACGCGGCAGGAACGAACCGGGCAGGCGCCGCTGCGCATCACGCAACTGGGCTTCAGCACGCGGCAAACGCATTGGGGCAGCCTGATGCTGACGCTGACGCACCTGGACGGCGCCGCGCATGAGCGCGCGCTGAACCTGTTCTGGATCCTGCCGCTGGATGGCGGCTTCAGCGCCAGTGTGCTGCATGCGCATACGGACAGCGGCGCTGACCAGAGCGTGTTCCAGTTGCAGAAGGCGCCGCCACCGGGCGAGGGCATGGGCTACCGCTTGCAGGCCGGCATCAACGCGCCGCAGCAAGCGGCGCTCACCGCGCAGAACCTGCATGGACAATTGCGCGCAGAAGCGGCCGAGTTTCGGGGCAGCTCGGCGCTGCGGGCCGGGATCAGCGGTTCGCTGGTGCTGATGGACAAGCGCCTGTTCGCGGTGCGCCGGGTCGACACCAGCTTCGGCCTGGTACGGCTGCCGGGGCTGGCCGGCGTGCGCGTCTATGTCGATAACCAGTTGGCAGGACGCACGGACGATCAGGGCATCGCATTGCTGCCCCGGCTGGCGCCCTACAGGAAGAACCCGGTGACGGTCGAGCCGCTCGACCTGCCGCTGGATGTGCAGATCGATGCACTGCGTGCCGAACCGGTACCGGCCTGGCGCAGTGGCGTGGCGATCGACTTCCCGCTGCGTACCGTATCGGCGGCGACCATGAACCTGATGCTGGCCAATGGCCAGCCGGTGCCGGCCGGCGCGGAACTGAGCATCGAAGGCGGTGATCCGACCGACAGCCTGCCGGTTGGCCACCAGGGGCTGGCCTATGTGACGGGCATGAAGGCATTCAATCGGCTGTGGGTCAGCTGGCCGAATGGCCGCTGCATGGTCGAGATACCGTATGCGCCGGAGAAGGGCAGCATACCGTACCTGGGTGAATTCATTTGCCGCGAAATGCGCGAGGAAGAGCGATGAAGCAGGCATGGCAATGCTTCAGCACCGTGTGTCACGCAGGGCGGTTGATGGCGCAGGCACGGGCAAGTGCAAGTGCAAGTGCAATCGTAAGAGCAAGTGTAACTGCGGCTGCCACGACTGGTTCGAAAGCCCTGGCCGTGGCCACCTTGCTGCTCGCGACCACGCAGCCGGCACTGGCGATGTTCTGCATACCGCTTGGTTCGGGTGGCCTCGTGATTGGCCATTACCAACCCTTGCAAGCGGCGCCGCTGGATGCGCAGACGTCATTCGCGATCGAATGCTTTCCGGCCGTCCCGGGCGAGTCATTGAACCTGAATGTCAGGCTACCGAACGCCGGCAGCGGCCGGCTGCAATTGTCCAACCTGCAGGCCGACACGCAAGCTGCCGGCACACTGGCCGTGCAGCTGTACCGCGATGCGGGGCGTCAGTTGCCGCTGGATGAACAGGCGACGATCAGCTTTCGCGATCGTCCGCTGATACCGACACGCTACACCGTGTCACTGTTCGCGCGCGTGCCGGCCGGGCAGGATGCCGGCACGGGTCAGTACCGCCTGCCGCTGACGGTGGTCATCGACTATTGAGGGCGCTGCTGATCACGCGCGGATGGCCACTGGCGCCGACGGTCTGCAGGCTGACCGGGCGCCGCCAGACGCGGGCAATGTAATCCAGCACGCGCTCGGCCCGCGTCAGGTCCAGTCCGCGACCATCGCCTTCATGGTCATGTACCAGCTCCAGGCTGCCGTCGATGTGCATGGCTTTTACCGACACGCGCGGCGCGCCATAGTTGAAGCGTGGCGCAAGGATGGCTTCGCGTATCGCATGGATGTCGCGCTCGGCGATGCGTATGCCGCCTTCATGGTCGGCTTCGTACACGAACAGATTCAGCTTCTCGGCCAGTCCCACGGACAGGTAATTGCGCACGAAGCTGAAATCATCTTCTTCGCGCATCACCTGCCTGGCAAACGGCAGACCACGATTTTCGATCAGGTCTTCCCAGATCGAGAAGCCGAGGTGGTAGGGATTGATCGCCAGCGCCAGCTGATGGTCGGCGGCATAGGGGCGCACCACATCCGAATGCGCGCGCACCGCTTCCACATACAGCTCGGAGGGCAGGAAATCGGCCTCGCGCAGCAAGCGTGCATGCCAGTATGATGCCCAGCCTTCGTTCATGATCTGGCAAGCAAACACCGGATAGAAGTAGAACGACTCTTCGCGCACGGCGAGGAAGATGTCGCGCTCCCAGCCCTCGAGCTCGGGTGCATAGTTGGCGATGAACCAGAGCAGGTCGCGTTCCGGGCGCGGCGGTATGGCCGGAGGCAGCTTGCGGCCGCTGCGCGGCGGTGGCGCGCTCTCGCCGGGCAGGCGCTGAAAGCGATGCGCGAAACCGGTTTCGCTGCCCGCCTGCGGGTTGGCGTCGGGGGCAGACTGCACCGGAAAGGGTGTGCGATGCAGCGGCTGGTTGATGTCCACGTGCGGCTCCAGCGCCAGCGCCGCATCGAGTATGGCCTCGACCCTGTCCTGTCCGTGTTCGGCCAGTGCCAGTTCGATCACGTGCGCGCGTTCTGCGGCTTGTTCCAGGATATGGCCGCCGGCCATTTCCATGAAGCGCGCAAACAGCTGATTGTTCTTCGCGAAGTCGGCATGGCCGATCACATGCGCGACTACCAGCGTGTTCTCGGCCACCGAGTTGTCGCGTACCAGGTAAGCATGGCAGGGATCGCCGGGAAACATCACTTCGAAGATGCGCGAATGGCCCATGCCTTGCCGTATCAGCTGGTGGATGTAGCGCACGCCAAATGACCAGTGGGGCATGCGCACCGGCAGGCCATAAACCGAGATCTCGGTCATGAAATTATTGGGGACGACTTCGAAATCGACCGGGTAATAGTCGAGCCCGAACTGCTGGGCCAGCGCCTCGATGCGCTCGGCATAGCCTGTCAGGGCCTGGCGATCGTCATCGCTTCGGCCACTTCCCGAACTGCCGGCGGACTGGGCGTGGTCGACATGGTTTTCATGATCTTCTGTCGACGCACCGATCATGCTGGCCATGTTGCCCGTGCTGCTCTTGTCGCTCTCGTCGCTCTTGTCGCTCTTGTCGCCCGTACGGTTCATGTCATTCAGGCCGCTCATGCCGCTTCACCCTGCATCGCATCCTGCATGAAGAACTGGCGTATCGCCTTCCACACATCGTCAGGCTGGTGCAGCACGCAGCTGCCCAGCCGCGCGCCTGCCTGTTCCAGCTGCCGGCAGATGGTCTTCATTTCGGTGTCGGTGATACGTGAAGAGCCAGGCACGGTTTCGACATAGCCCACATAGTTCAACAGTCCCGTCAGTTGGGTGAGGCCGCTGGTTGCTGCGCTGCGGTCTTCGGTGAAGTTCTCGCCATCGGATGCGTAGAAAAGATAGCCGTTGTATTGCGAAGGATCGTAATCGCTGGCGATGATCTCGAGTGCCAGGTCGAACGCGCTGGACGCGCCTGTGCCACCGGTGCCGGTAACCTGGAAGAAATCCGGCTCCGAGAATTCCCAGGCCTGCGTGGTATGCGCGATGAAGCGTGTTTCCACCTTGCCGTATTTGCGCCGTATGCCCTGCAGCACGAAGAAGAAAAAGGTCTTGGCCAGCTTGCGTTCGGCATCGGTCATGCTTGCCGACACATCGAGCGCGAACAGCACGACGGCGCTGGTAGCCGGACGTCGCCTTTGCACCAGTTGCCGGAAGCGCAGATCTTCGTTGGAGAAGGGCACCGGGTCGGCTTGCATCGCGCGGCGCTTGACAGCTTCTTTCACGGTACGCCGGCGATCGAGCCGCGCCCGTGCACCATGCTTGTCCCAGCCTTCGCGCACGAACTCATCGTCCTGAACAGATGTTTTGCGGCGCGGCTGCAAGTCGGGCAGCTTCAGTTCTTCCCACAGCCAGTCGACGATGTCGTCCACCTTCAGTTCCAGCAAGCGGCGTACGCCTCCGTCGTCGTCGCCGCCTTCGCCCTCGTCGCCATCGTCATCGCCCGGGCGCGGCTGCGCAGGACGCAGCACGTCACCGGGCTGGCCCTGTCCTTGTCCGGCATGGCGCTCGCTGTCGAGCGCATTGTCGGACAGGCGGAAGCGCGCATGCTCAAGCACCTTGACCGGCACATGCACGGTACGCTCCTGCGGACCCGTGATCAGGTCGCCGCCGGCCACCAGGTCGGGCAACTTCTGCTGCACGCTCTCGCGGATCTTTTCGTTATGCCTCAGCCAGTCGCGCGCGCCGCGCGAGAACAAGGCGTACCAGGGGGATCCCGAGGAAATCGTGCTGTGGACGCTCATGGGGTTTCGGCTTGCTCCTGTATGCCTGTTTTTTCGTTCATTCCTGCGCCAGCAACGTGGTCACGTAGTTCAGCGCTTCGCGCGCGCTGTGGCTGTCGTAACCATATTCATCGACCAGCCGCTGCTCGACGATGGAAATTTTCTGCCGCGCGTCCTCGTCCGGCCTTGCGCTGGAGCTGACCAGCCGCAGCACGTCGCGGCGCTGCTCGAACAGGTATTGCTGGACCGCTTCATGCAGCTGCGCATGGCTGTCAAGGGTGAACTTCTCGCCGCGCTTGAAGGCGCCCATCGCCTTCCTCACCACCTCTTGCCGGAATGACTGCTTGCCGGAATCGGAGATGTGGATCTTTTCCTCGACCGAGCGCAGGAAGCGTTCGTCGGGCCGCCTTTCCTCGTTCGTGATCGGGTCGTTGATCTGCCGGTTGTCCAGCGTGGCCTCGACCTCGTCGAGGTATTTGTCCAGCAAGTCCTGCGCCTCCTGCTCGAAGGACACGAACAGCGCCTTGTGCACGTCTTCCTTCACCCAGCGGTTATAGAAGTGCTTGCGGGCCAGTACGAGATAGTCGATCCATTTGCGCTTCTTCTTCGGCTCGATGCGCGCATCGCTGTCGATGGCATCCTTCAATGCCAGCAGCACATCCATCGTGGTCAGGCTGTGGGTGTCCGACTGGATGATGGCATTCGACAGCGCATTGATCACGAAGCGCGGCGATACACCGCCCAGTCCTTCGTCGGGCATCTTCTGCCGCGCGCGTTCGGCCTCGGCGCGGTTCACGCCTTCCACATCCTCGTGCGCGTGCAGCCGCACCCTCTTGGCCAGTTCCTGGTCCTTGTCCTCGGCTTCATGCAGCCGGGTCAGGATCGCGAACACGGCTGCGGCATGCAGCACGTGCGGGTCGAGGTGCACCGAACGGAAGGCGGGCGCAGCCGACGAGATCAGCTTCTTGTAGATGCGCGCCTCGTCGTTGAAATTCAGTGTGTATGGCACCTGGATGATGACCATGCGGTCGAGCAAGGCCTCGTTCTCGCTCTCCTGCAGGAACTTGCGGAATTCGGCGAGATTGGTGTGCGCGAGAATGGTCTCGTCGAGGTAGATCAGCGGAAAGCGCGATACCTTCACGTTCTTTTCCTGCGTCAGCGTCAGCAGCAGGTACAGGAATTCACGCTTGACCTTCAGGATCTCGATCATCTCCAGCATGCCGCGGCTGGCCGCATAGACCGCGCCGGACCAGGACCAGGCGCGCGGGTCGCCTTCGTCACCGAACTCCGCGACCTTGGACAAATCGACCGAACCCACCAGATCGGCCAGGTCGGCCGTGGTCGGGTCATGCGGCGCGTAGGTGCCGATGCCGCTGCGGCCCGCTTCGGATACGAAGAAACGCTCGACCGGCATTTGCAGGAAGTCACCTGCGAACTGCTGCTCCAGCCTTGACCGGCAGAACGGACACACCTCACCGCTGATGTCCACGCCATAAGTTTCACGAAAGCCCGGCCGCAGCGTATGCGGCACCAGGTGCAGCGGCGACTCATGCACCGGGCAACCCTGTATGCCGTACATCGCGCCGGCATCGGTGTAGCTGTATTCCTCCAGCCCGCGCTTGAGCAGGATGACCAGCGTCGACTTGCCGCCCGAGGGCGGACCGAGCAGCAACAACAGGCGGCGTCCGACTTCGGAACCGGCGGCCGCAGCCTTGAAGTAATCGACCACGCGGTCGATCGCTTCATCCATGCCGAACAGTTCGTCGGAGAACAGCGCCGTACGCAAGTGGCCGCTGCCGTCGTCGCGCCGGGTCCAGCGGATCATGTCCCAGATGTACTGGTGCGAGCTGCGCGCGATGCCTTGCGGGTCAAGTGGCAAAATTTTTTCAAGGAACTCCGCCAGCGAGCCGGACCAGTAGGTCGCCTTGTGCTCGCGGGTGAAGGCGAGCAGGGACTGCATGAATTCTTCCGGCCGTCCCGTGCTCCATGCCTTGTCGATACTTGTCATGCTTCGTGCTCCCTGATGCGTTCACGGACAACTGACAAGTGGACAATGCGGGACGGCCCGCGGTTCGCAGCGCACCGTCAACTTGCAGGAATTTCATGCGACGACTTTTTCCTGAAGATAAAATTCTGGCTTAAGCTTTGCAGGCGCTGGCATGGCACGCACAGCTCTGCGCAAAAGTACGCGAAACGCAATAACAAGACATCACGACATCGCATATCCGCAGCAAGTTCGCGGCCGCACCACAGCAACAACGCAAGCAAGAGGCAGCATGGAAATCACCGTCGACCCCGCACCCATCCATATCAAGCGAGAGGGCACGCAGACGCATCGCATCGTTGTCGTCGGCGGCGGTGCCGGCGGCCTCGAGCTGGTCACGCGGCTCGGCGACCAGCTCGGCAAGGCAGGCAAGGCGCACGTGACCCTGGTCGACCGCGAAGCGACCCATCTGTGGAAGCCGCTGCTGCATGAAGTCGCCGCCGGCAGCATGGACCCGAACGCGCACCAGCTGGAATACATCGCGCAGGCGCGCTGGCATCACTTTGAGTTCCAGCAGGGCGAGATGCTCGACCTCGACCGCGTCAACAAGACCCTGACCGTGGCGGCCGTGCTGGACCAGGACAATGAGCAGATCCTGCCCGAGCGCCGCATTGCCTACGACACGCTGGTGCTGGCCATCGGCAGCGTGACCAATTTCTTTGGCATCCCCGGCGCGGCCGAGCATGCGATGGCGATCGATACGGTCAACCAGGCCGAACATGTGCGGCGCAAGATCCTGGCCGCCTGCATGCGTTCGCAGACGCGGCTGACCGAGTCCGGCGGGCAGGAACGACAGCGCGTGAACCTGGTGGTGATCGGTGGTGGCGCCACCGGCGTCGAGCTGGCGGCCGAGCTTCGCAATACCGCGCGCGTGTTTGCTGCATATGGATTGCACCGGCTCAACCCGCTCGACGACATCACCATCACGCTGGTCGAGGCCGGTCCGCGCATCCTGCCGCCGCTGCCCGAGCGCATCGCCAATGAGACCGCGAAGCTGCTGGGCGACCTGGGCGTCAAGATACTGACCGGCGATAAGGTGACCGCAGTCACGCCCGAGGCCGTGCTGACAGGCAGCGGTCGTACGTTGCCCAGCGACCTGACGGTATGGGCCGGTGGCATCAAGGTGCCGGCTGTGCTGGGCCGCGTCGGCCTGCCGACCAACCATATCGGACAGGTGATCGTATCGCCGACGCTGCAATCGATCACCGACCCCGACATCTTTGCGCTCGGCGATTGCGCGAGCTGCGCGTGGCCCGCTACCGGCAAGTCAGTGCCGCCGCGTGCGCAGGCTGCGCACCAACAGGCTTCGCTGCTGGTCAACAGCCTGCGTCGCCGGCTGGCCGGTCGCAGCCTGCCGACCTTCACTTACCGTGACCATGGCTCGCTGATTTCGCTCGGCCATTACGGAACCGTCGGCAACCTGATGGGACGCCTGGTCGGCAGTTCAGTGAAGATCCAGGCCTTCCTCGCGCGCCTGCTCTACCTGTCCCTGTACCGTCATCACCAGCTGGCCTTGCATGGCTTCCTGCGCATGGTGCTCGATGCCGTCGCGCAATGGCTGCGCCAGCGCACCTCGCCCAGGGTCAAGCTGCACTGAGCTGCGCATACCATTGCCCCAAAGAAAAGCGCCTGACCGGACATCCGGCAGGCGCTTATTTTTTTGTCATGAAGCGCAATGTTTCTTGGCCATTCGTGTCGGTAATGGAACTTTGTGTTGCATGCCATCACAGATCGGAAGAATTTGATCTGTCATCGGAGCTCCACGGAGGAAATGACATGGCAAGCAACCTGGAACGCATGCAAATCATGATGGAAGAAATCGGGCCCAGCATGCCCGATATCGAAGCCGTCATCCAGAGCGAGGACACGAACTGGGCCATACAGTTCGAGGATCAGTCGATCGTGATGCTCGAATGGGCGGAGCAGCCGGAGCGGGTCGTACTGACCACCTTGCTGGGCACACCGTCGGAGGCCATGCAGCTGTCAGTCTATGAAACCTTGCTTTGCTACAACCTGCTGTGGAAGGACACTGGCGGCGTGAAGATGGCGCTGTCCGGGCCGGGTGGCGAACTGGTGCTGCTGTATGAGCTGTTTGCTTCCAACCTGAACCTCAACGAGATGCAGATCGTGCTGACGAATTTCCTCGGCATTGCGCAAGTCTGGAGCGTGTACGTGACCGGCGAGAGCGAGAACCCGGTACCCGGCGCACCGGGGCCGATGGACATGCTGCACCTGGGGGCGTGACGCGACCGGCGCAGCCATTGCGATTGATCACGAGCGATATGCCTTGATACATGCCATCCATGAAAACTGAGCAAGGGGACACCTGACATGGGACCGAACAGCATCAACACTTTCAGCAGCACCGCAGCCTTGGGCGCGACTGCTGCGCCGGTAGCGGCCAGCACTCCCAATGCCGCCACGGCGGCCACCGCGGCCAACGGTATCAAGATCAACTACGGGGATTCGATCAAGGCCGAGCGCCTGCAAGCCGGACTGCGGGGACTGCAGGCTGCGCAGGCCAAGACCGAGCTTTTCATTCGCACCATCAACCCTGACCTCGGCAAGCTGTAACGCCGTCCCTGAGGAGCACCCGATGGCCACGACCATTGAACAGATACAGCAGCTGATGCAGGAGCTCGGCCCGGCAACGCCCGATATCGACGCGGTGGTGCAGACCGAGGAACCGAGCTGGGCGATACAGTTTTCCGACGAGAGCATCATCATCATCGAACCGGTCGACGAACCGCCACGGCTGGTGATGTCGGCCGAACTCGGTACTGCGCCCGAGGCGGCGGAGCGGCAACTGTATGAAGCGCTGCTGAGTTATAACCTGCTGTGGCGCGACAATGGTGGCGTGAAGATCGGCCTCGCCGGTCCCAAGGGTTCGCTGATCATCAACTGGGAGCTCAGCCTCGATGGGCTGACCCTGCTGGACTTGCAATCGGCCATCGTGCGCTTCCTGAAGGCTGCCTCCAGCTGGCAGCACTATGTCGCCAAAGCGGATACCGAACAGCCGCCGCTGCCGGGCATGGGCGGTGGCAGTTTTCATCTGCACGCTTAGCAGGCGAACTCAGGGCGAGATACCCAGGGCCAGGCTCTCGCCATTCGATACGGTGAAGCGGGCAGGGCGCATTCAAAATCTCAGGTAACCATTTAAATAAATCGCGCAAGTCATTGAAAATCCATGCTTTTGCATGGATTTTTTATTGAGTGATTGACGCGCGACTTTTCAAGCTTTTTCTCACCTCAGCCGCCATGCCGGCGCATGGCATGCGCTACCCGCGGTGGCACACGTAGCGCAGGACTTTTGTTTTTTGCTGTTGCAGGCGGCTATTTATACTGTATATTTGTACAGTATAAATATTGATCGCACTCATCCCCGTAAAGCCAAAATGAACACTTTGCCTGTCACCGCCCAAGCGGTACCGGCAGCCTTGTCGTCGCTGCCGTCCGGACTGTCGGGTGCCGTCTGGCGTGCCGGACAGATGGCTTCGGCCAGCATCGCCGTGACCTCCAGCGGCCATGCCGCACTCGATGCCGAATTGCCGAACCGAGGCTGGCCGCGCCGCGGGCTGATCGAACTGCTGGTGCAGCAGAGCGGCATCGGCGAGATGCGCTTGCTGCGTCCTGCATTGCAATCGCTGTCCGGCCAGCGCATCGCGCTGCTGCAACCGCCTTACCTGCCGCAAATTGCCGCCTGGCGAGAATGGGGGCTGCCGCCTGAGCAATTGCTGTGGATACGCGCGCAGCGGCATGCCGACCTGTTGTGGAGCGCCGAACAAGTACTGCGCAATGGCAGCTGCGGCGCGCTGCTGTTCTGGCAGGGCACGCTGCGCAATGAAGCGCTGCGCCGCCTGCAACTGGCCGCGCAGGCATCGGACATGCTGTGCTGGCTGCTGCGGCCGCTGGCCTTTGCCGACGAGCCTTCGCCGGCGCCATTGCGGCTGGCCGTGCGACCGCTGCCGGGCGGCGTGCAGGTTGATGTGCTCAAGCGCCGCGGCCCGCAATGCGCGGCGCCGATACGCCTGCGCTGGCCGCAGCGGCGCGGCGATCCCTTCGCCAACCTGTTCGCGCAAACTGACTTGCGCGTGTCCACCGTCCAACCTGATGCCGGGGCAAGCGATGCGTTGCTGGATCGCCGTCTACCTGCCACTGCTGCCGCTGCAGTCGCTGCGTCCGCGCTGGTGTGAGCCGCTGCCGCTGGCCATCATGGATGGCGGGCAGGTGCTGGCGATGAGCCGGCTGGCGGCAGCGCAGGGCGTGCGGCACGGCATGCGCGCCAACGGTGTGCAAGCCATCGCGCCGGAAGTCATCCTGCAGGAACGCGACCCGCAGCGCGAGTGCGATGCGCTCGATGCCGTCGCGCTCGCGCTGCTGCAGTACACGCCCGAACTGGCGCATGCGAACTGCCATGCCGACACGCGGCGTGCATCTCGCAGCTCCCGCGCCTCCGGCACCTCGCGCAGTTCTGGCATCCCGCAGACGAACAGTGCGAACGGTGCAAGCAGTGCGACCATCGTTACCAGCCACGGCACTGCCAGCGACGATGCGACCCTGCTGATGGACGTGACCGCCAGCCTGACGGCTTTCCGCGGCCGGCGTGCGCTGTGCCAGCGCGTGAGCGACAGCGTGCATGCGCTCGGCTTTTCCCTGCGTCTCGCGATGGCGCCGACGGCGCAGGGTGCCTGGCTGCTCGCGCACCGGCGCACAAGCAGCACAAGTAAAACAAGGCGCGTGGTGAAACTCGCCAGCCTGCAGCGCGAACTCGATCGCACGCACTTCCGGTGGCTGCCGGCAGCGCAAGCCCATGCGGACTGGCTGGACGGTATCGGCTGTCACACGCTGGGCGACTTGCGTCGACTGCCGCGCGCCGGGCTGCAGCGCCGTACCGATGCACGGCTGATGGAGCAACTCGACCGTGCCTATGGGGAAGCGCCCGAGCTGTACGAATGGCTGCAGGCGCCGGAGCAATTCGCGGCCTTCATCGAACTGCCTTACCGGGTCGAACAGGCGGCGCTGCTGCTGTCGGGCGCGCAGCGGCTGCTGCTGCAGATGGCCGGCTGGCTGGTCGCGCGCCAGCAGGCGGTCGCACGCCTGCTGTTCTCGCTCGAACATGAACGCGGCCGCACGCGGCGCGAACCGACGATGGTCGAGATCGCCCTTGCCGAACCGGCCTGGCAAGAAGCGCATTTGCTGCGGCTGCTGAAAGAGCGCTTCGCGCGCCTGCAATTGCCGGCACCGGTGATGGCGCTGCGGCTGGAAGCGCGCGACCTGTCGCCATGGGCGCCGCCGAACGAGCAACTGTTCCCCGAACCCGGCGGCACGCCCGAGGACTATCGCCGTTTGCTGGAATTGCTGGTGTCGCGGCTGGGTGCGGAAGCGGTGCAACTGGCATCGCCGCGCGCAGACCACAGGCCGGAAGCGGCGAATTGCTGGCAAGCGGCGGAACGCGCCAGCGGCAGGGCGCTTGCGCATGCGAAGGACGCTGAGGACACAGCGGTGGCTGCACGGCCTTTCTGGCTGCTCGAACAGCCCTTGCCACTGTCCCTGCAGGCGCATCGTCCCTTCTATGGCTCGCCGCTGCGTTTGCTGAGCGGTCCCGAACGCATCGAATCAGGCTGGTGGGATGGCGCGCTGGCCTTGCGCGATTACTTCATCGCGCAGGGCGACGAGGGCGCCTGCTACTGGATCTATCGCGAGCGCGATGCGGGCAGCGCGCGCTGGTTCCTGCATGGCCTGTTCGCCTGAGTGATTGAGGCCGACCATGCGAGCCGGATTACCCGACTATGCGGAGCTGCAGTGCGCATCGAACTTCAGTTTTCTGCGGGGCGCTTCCCATCCCGAGCAACTGGTCGCACGCGCGGCCGAGCTTGGCTATCGCGCGCTTGCAATCACCGATGAGTGCTCCGTCGCCGGCGTCGTGCGCGCGCATGGCGAGGCCAAGCAGCATGGGCTGCATCTGATCGTCGGTGCGCAATTCCGGGTGCAAGGGCAGGGCGACAGCTTCCGGCTGATCGCCCTTGCGATGAATCGCGATGGCTACGGCAACCTGTGCGAACTGATCACGCTGGCACGCAGCCGCGAGCAGAAGGGAAGTTATCGCATCGATGCGCAAGACTTCATGCAGCCGCCGGCCGACCTGTCGCATCTGCGCGGCTTGCCCGATTGCCTGCTGTTGCTGGCGCCAGAGTACGGCGTCGCGCCGGACCTGCTGAACCGGCAAGCCGGCTGGCTGCGCGCCACGTTCGGCGAACGTGCGCGGCTGGCGCTGACGCTGCTCTATCGCGGGCAGGACGAGGCGCACAAGGCCAGCGTGCTGCAGGCGGCCGCGCTGCACGGACTGAAGGTGGTAGCAACCGGCGATGTCTGCATGCACCTGCGCTCGCGCAAGCGGCTGCAGGATGTGCTGACCGCCATACGCCTGGGCGAGTCGGTCGCGGAATGCGGGCGGCGCCTGTTTGCGAATGCCGAGCAGCATTTGCGCTCGCGCCTGCGGCTGGCCAACCTGTATCCGCCGGAAGCACTGGCCGAGACACTCGCGATTGCCGGGCAATGCCATTTTTCACTCGACCAGTTGCGCTATGAATACCCGGACGAACTGGTGCCAGACGGCCATACGCCATCCAGCTACCTGCGCGAGCAGACCTGGACAGGCGCGCACCGTCGCTTCCCCGGCGGCATACCGGCTAACGTGCAACAGCAGCTGGAGCATGAGCTCGCGCTGATTGCCGAGATGGGCTATGAGCCTTACTTCCTGACCGTGTATGACATCGTGCGCTTCGCGCGCAGCCGCCACATCCTGTGCCAGGGACGCGGCTCGGCGGCCAATTCCTCGGTCTGCTACTGCCTGGGCATCACGGAAGTCGATCCGGCGCGCGGCAATTTGCTGTTCGAGCGTTTCATCTCGAAGGAGCGCAACGAGCCACCCGACATCGATGTCGATTTCGAGCACCAGCGGCGCGAAGAAGTCATTCAGTACATCTATGAAAAATACGGCCGCCATCGCGCAGCGCTGACCGGCGTCGTCATCACCTGCCGGCCGCGCAGCGCGATCCGCGAGACGGGCAAGGCGCTCGGTATCGACCCGCAGATCGTCGACCGGCTCGCAAAGTCGCACCGCTGGTGGGACAGTCGCGCAGAACTGGCCGCGCGCTTCATTGATTGCGGCATGGATCCCGAATCGCTGATGGCGCAGCAGTGGCTGCAGCTGGCCGGCGAGCTGATGGGCTTTCCGCGCCACCTGTCGCAGCATCCGGGTGGCTTCGTGATTGCGCGCGACAAGCTGTCCCGGCTGGTGCCGATCGAAAAGGCCGCGATGGAAGGCCGCAGCGTCGTGCAATGGGACAAGGACGACCTCGATGCGCTGGGCCTGCTGAAGGTCGACATCCTCGCGCTGGGCATGCTGTCGGCGATGCGGCGCGCGCTGGAATTCATTGCGCAGCAGCAGGGCGAGCCTTTCGAATTGTCCGACATACCGGCCGAGGACAAGGCGACCTACGACATGATCAGCCGCGCCGACACCATCGGCGTGTTCCAGATCGAGAGCCGCGCGCAGATGAGCATGCTGCCGCGGCTCAAGCCGCGCACCTTCTATGATCTGGTGATCGAAGTCGCGATCATCCGGCCCGGCCCGATACAGGGCGGCATGATCCATCCCTATCTGCGCCGGCGGCAGGGGCTGGAGCCGGTCACCTATCCGAGCCGGGATCTCGAGACGGCCTTGTCGCGCACGCTGGGCGTGCCCATCTTCCAGGAACAAGTGATGCAGCTGGCGATGCTGGCCGCCGGCTTCAGCGCCGGCGAGGCCGACCAGCTGCGGCGCGCGATGGCGGCATGGAAGCGCAAGGGCGGGCTGGAAAAATTCCACGACAAGCTGATCGACGGCATGCTCGAGCGCGGCTATGAACGCGATTTCGCCGAGGCGCTGTTCAGCCAGATCGAAGGCTTTGCCGAATACGGTTTCCCCGAAAGTCATGCGGCCAGCTTCGCCTTGCTGGCTTATGCGAGTGCCTGGCTGAAGTGCCACCATCCGGCCGCGCTGCTGGCGGCGCTGCTCAACAGCCAGCCGATGGGCTTCTATACGCCCTCGCAGCTGGTGCAGGATGCGCAGCGCCACGGCGTGCAGGTGCGACCGGTGGATGTGACCGTCAGCGACTGGGAGGCGACACTGGAGCGCATCCCCGGCAAGCAGCCGGCCGTGCGGCTGGGCCTGAACCAGGTGACCGGCATGGCGCAGCAAGCGGCCTGGCGCATCGAAGAGGCGAGGGCAGTGCGCCCCTTCGCCAGCCTGCAGGACCTGGCCTTGCGCGCGCAACTCGATGCCGGCGACCTGCAGGCACTGGCAGCAGCGAATGCGCTGGCAAGCCTCGCGGGCCATCGGCGTGAAGCGCTCTGGCATGCGGTGGAAGCGGGGACTGGCAAGGGCTTGCTGAAGGCTGCTGACCATGATGATGCCGCGATACGACTGGCCGCGCCTTCGGAAGGACAAGAGATCGTGTCGGATTACCGCTCGCTGGGCCTGACGCTGGGACGTCATCCGCTGGCCTTGCTGCGCAAGCAGCTGCATGCGCGCCGCTTCGTACCGGCGGCCAGCCTCGCCAGCTATGGACAAGGGGCGTTTGCACGGGCCTGCGGCATCGTCACCGTGCGCCAGCGGCCAGCGACTGCGAAGGGAACGATGTTCGTCACGATCGAAGATGAAAGCGGTGTCGTCAACGTGATCATCTGGCCTGCGCTGGTCGAGCAGCAGCGGCGTGAACTGCTGCAGGCATCGCTGCTCGGCGTGTATGGCATCTGGCAGACAGAAAACAATGTGCAGCATTTGATCGCTAAACGGCTACTCGATTTGAGTCCCTTGCTCGGCTCACTGGAAACATCGAGTCGGGATTTTTGCTGATCACAAGCTTGCATCGAGGGTTGTTCAACAGAACTGCTGGATGACGGGTGTTACCCATCGCGTCGCACAACATTTCTCTATGAACGGAGCCCTCATGTCCTTGCCAGGTACCAGTCCCCGCAACACCACCATCACCACCACCGTGACAACCAGCACGCAGCTGACAACGGTGACGTCGCCCGTGACTGCCAGCGCGACCAGCGCACCGGCAACGACAGCAGCGACGCCATCCATGGCAACATCAACGTCAAGTTCAGCGTCCAGCGCGAGCAACTCGAGCAACTTGCGCAACTCGAGCAGCACAAGTACCACGACCACGCCGGAGCGATCGTCGCCCCCGAAGAACGACAGTCCTACCGGCCGCTCGAAAAAGTCCGTCCCGCCGCGCAGTCCGCGCCCAGCGCCTCTGTCCCCCATGCCCGTACCTGTGCTGCGCCTGCGCAGCAATTCATCCGGTCAGGAGTTTGTCCCTTCGCCACGCAAGCAGTCGCCGCTGGCCAGCAAGGCGGATGGAGCAACCCTGTCCACATCGCATCCGGTGCCCAACATGAACCGGGCGCCCGCGAAGGCAGAAGCTACGACGACCACGCTTGCCAAGGAAAAGGACAAGGCTGCCACGACTCAGCAAGACTCGGTGCGCGCCTTTTCCGAACCCAGCCTGCAGATCATCCGGAAAAGCATTCCGCTGGGCCAGCTGAAAAAAATGGAGCAAGAACACCGCACGCACAAGCTCGCCGATCTGCTCGTCAACGATCTGGTCAGCGAGCGCCTGTCCGCAGCCAGCCTGAGCACGCTGGGCAGCACTGATGCGGCGTTTTACATCGACCACCTGCCGGAGGAGTTCAAGCCGCTGGCAAGCGGACTGCTGCACCCCACGATTTCATCCGGCAAGCTGATGCAGCGCTATTTCGCCGCCGACTTCAGCAACAACGTCGGCTGGAACGGCGCCACGAGCCTGTACGCGAACTTCATGCAGCGCGAAGCGGCAAAGGCGTCATCGGCCAGCAGCAACACGAGCAATGTCGATGCAGATACCCAGCAAGCCGAGATGGAACGCATACGGGGCGCATCCGAGGTCATCGTGCGCAGCTTGCTCGGTTATCCGCCCACGGTCGACAGCTCGCCGCTGCCCGGCAAACTGATCGGCCTGCTGATTGCCTGCGACCAGCGCCTGCACGCAAAACTGCTCAGCTCCGACATGCCAACGACTTTCAGCACCGACCAGATACGCACCGCTCGACTGGCCGCGCTGACCCATCTGCTGGTCACCCGCTTGCTGCAGCCCATGCTGTTGTCGCTGGCGCAGCAGAACCTTTCCAACTCCGAGATGTGGTTCCAGGTCTTGCTGAAGAAAGGACTGGTGTCCAGCGTCAGGCAGTTGGCCGAAGCCCTGTTCAACAAGTCCTTTGCGACATCCCCGCTGGCGCTGCAGCAGCAGGCCACTGAAAAGGCAACGCGCGAAAAGATCGATGCGCGCATCCGTCGCTTGCAGACCAAGCCTCCGACCCGCCATGTGCGTACCCGCAGCGCCGACACCACGCCGATCAGTCCGCGTACCTTGCGCACCATCGAAGAAGCACGCAGCTTGCGCAAGGTGCAGAAGGCCGGCGAACTGGCGACGGAGCTGGAGTCGCAGGACTGGAGCGTGCTCGACGAGGCGAGCCGGGAAGTCGATGAAAACCTGGCGATCAGCCAGGCCAGGACCGATTTGCAGTATTTCGACGCCGAAGACCTCAAAGAACTGGTCAGCTTGCTGGCGAGCGATAGCGAAGCGATGTCGGTCAGCCAGCCGCGCCGCGCACAGCCGCTCGACGACAGCGGAGAACTGCCCGTGGCCTCCGAGCCTACGGTCACTGCCACCGTACTGCCGGTCAGCAGCGCTACCTTGGCCACCACGGCCACCACCTTCAATACCTTCAACACGACCATTAACAGCACGGTCACGACTGGCACGAGCACGGGCCGCCAGCCGACCGGCACCGCAGCTGCCAGTGTCACATCGGGGCAAGCACCGCAGCAAGCAGCACCGCAAGCTCCGGAAAAGAAGGCCTGACCGTCGCCAGTAAAGCAAGATCCCGGCACGGTGCGTACCGTGCCGGGAACGCTGGCATGAACCTCCGCGAGTCTTTCGAGTCTTTCAATAGCAGGCGCTGATATTGGTAAAACAAGCGCAGGCATGCAACCGAGAGGCATCACAGTTCCCGCACGGGAAATTTCTCGGATATCGACGCGATTCCAGAAGTTTGATTGGGATCGCGTACGTTTTTCAGAAACATGCGCTAGCTCAAGGAAAGCGATGTTCCCGAGGACGTACGATTTATGCGCAACAGATCGTCGATCAAGACCCGATGGACAACCATAAGGACACGGAGGAAGTGCAGCATGACCGAGCCGGCAATTCGCAACCGAGACAATACGACCTTTACCCTGAACATCGACGACCAGATCTATCACTGCCCTGTGTCTGCTGCGGCGCTCTACATGCTGTGCCGTGACCAGGACAATTCCATGGACCAGATTGATGCCTATCTGCAGCTGAAGATGAAAGTGCAGAAGACCGTCGAAAAACTGCTCGTGGACGGCGACGAGCACGTACCGGAAGTGCTGGAACCGACGCACTTCATCAGCTGAACCAGCCAAAGTAAAAAAGCGGCCGGCTTCCCGCAAGGGAAAGCCGGCCGCAATGTCTTGTGCGATGCCGCAGCCACCTGCAAGGGCAGGGGGCGGGCACTGCCCGGGTCAGCTTGCCATGGCGATGCCTTCCTGCGTTGCTGTCTTCGGTGCTGCCTGCAGGCGTACCGCCGGGTTTGCGGTTGAGTCTGCTGCGGAGGCTGTCGGTGAGTCTGCTGGTGTCATTGCCATCGGATCGGAGACCTGCAATTCGCCGATCAATGCGAAGACTTCATCCTTCGACAGCACATAGCGCTCCATCAGCGTGTCCTTGAGCTTGGCCATCCAAGGGCGATAGCCTTCGACCGTGTCCAGTGTGCGTGAGTACAACTCATCGGACTTTTGCTCGACCTCGCGCACCGCATCCTCGCGCGCGCCATCACGTTTGAACTGACGGTAGTCCAGCTTCGAACGCGAGTACATCGACAACTGGTTCACCATCAGGTCCAGCCGCGCCGTTGCCTTCTGGATGTCGTTCTGACTGCCGACCGATATGCCGCGCGCACCATAGAACAATTCCTCGGCCGCGACGCCGCCATACAGTTGCATCACATCCTGCTCCAGCTCTTCCAGCGTCTGCAGACCGGCGTCCGGCGTGGCCGACAGCACATAGCCCAGCGCCCCCAGTTTCGACACCGACTCGGTGCTGATCTTCAGCAGCGTCGACTGCGATTTCACATCATCCAGAGGCAGGCCTTGCTTGAGCAAGGGATCGACCTGCATGAAGAAATGCCCCAGCTCATGCAGCGCGACGCGCTCGCGCTGCCGGTCCTTCTCGGCGCTGGCAGCGCGGTCGGTCAGGCCGATGGCGCTGCGTTCGAAGGCACGGAACAGCAATTCGGTATCAATGGTGCTGCCTTCCTCGATGGCGATCATGCTGGCGCGGTCGACCACGGTCTCCAGCAGCGCCGGCGACAAATTGGCCGTGATCTCGGCCACATATTCGAGGTTGAGCCGGTCCCAGGCCACCACTTGTTCATCCTTGCGCTTGAGGAAGACGCGCAGCAGTTCGCGGCGCTCGGCCTTGTTCGGCAGGCGGAAATTGATCTTCACCGCGAAGCGGCGCAGCATCGCTTCATCCATCTCGCTGTTGGCGTCGTCGAAGTTGGATGCGACCACCCAGATCACGCCATTGCCTTCATCGCTCTTGATGCCGTCCAGCAGGCCGAGCAGAGTATTGGCGGTATCGTCATCCCATTTGCGTTCGCCGCGCCCGCGCGGCATGAACAACGATTGCGCCTCGTCGAGGAAGATCAGGCAGCGGCCCTGGTCGCAGGCCTTCTTGTAAATTGCATTCAGCGTTTTCGAACCGCCGCCAACCAGACCCGACTCCAGGCCCGAGCCCGACGCCTGGATCAGCGGTATGCCCAGCTGCTTGGCCAGATAGCCGGCCAGCTTGGTCTTGCCGGTGCCGGCAGGACCGGTCAGCATCACATTGAAGGGCTTGTCGATGTTGTGCGACTTGTACAGCTCGCGATTGCGGATCATCGATTCGAGGTGAGCCACTTCGCGCTTGATGTCTTCCATGCCGATCAGGTCATCCATGCTGCCCTTGAGCTTTTCCGGGCGCGTCACCGACACCGACGAGCCGAATCCGGGCATGCTCTTTTTCAGCGCCACCACCATCAGCACCAGCAACAACAGGCCGACTGCATTGCGGGCCATGAAGCCACCGGCCGATTCGAAGAAGCCGGCCGGCGCTTCTTCATCCTGCAGCACACTCTGGTTGGCAGCCAGCCACTCGGGCTGCGCGATTGCATACGGGATGCCATTCTTCAGCAACACCTCACGCTCGAGGTTCACATGCGTACTGTTGGGCACCTTCACCGACACGATCTTGGGCTGGCCCTTGAACTTGATCAGGTAACGCGGCGACTCGGAAGAGGGCTGTGCAATCAGCAGGTACTCGAGCTTCTCGCGCTGGGCGGGAAGGGTAGTGACCAGCGATACGTCCTGACTGTAGACCACAGGCGAGCTGTGCAAGAGCTTCGGTGCGCTTTCAAAGGAAATGATGATCGCCGACAGCAAGAGCAGCGAGAACAAGGCATTGCGCAGCCGGGTGTTGCGCAGAGTCTGAACGAGCGAATTGATTGAGAACTTGGGCATGGCAACCGTCAGAAAATGCCGCGACCTGCGGCTGGACGCGCCGGAGTTGACGCAAGGATTTCTTGAAGCTCGTTTAGGACAGGGTGGAAAGGCGAAAGTTGCCGGCGCCAGCAAGAAAGCGCAGCAGGAAGGCGCGAGAATTTACGGGAAGAAAAATGGGCGAGGGCGTGCCGCTGTACTGGACGGCAAGATGGCAGTGCAAGCCCGCGCGATGACGGGCTGATGTCAGGCGATTCGGTCGCGATCCTGCCAGAATCAGACCGACACAATCTCAGACCAGGCCGAGGATGCGCCCCAGTTCGGCCAGGTAAGGCGTATCTCGCAAGACTTCGCCTTCGACACTGGCGACCAGGTCATTGAGATTGCGATGGGTGCCTTGCAGCTGGGAAGCCAGCTCGGGCTTGGCTTGGTCGGGGCTGGCCAGCGTCTTCTTCAAGGCATCGATCTCGGCGCGTAGTGCGGCGACCTTGGGCGAGCTGGCGGGGGCGCCCGACAACTCTTGCTCGAGGTCAGAAACCAATTGGGCGATCCGTTCCAGACTGAATTCTTGGGACATCCATGCCTCCATGAAAATACCCGTCGCCGGATGGCAACCGGCATGCAATTGATCTTGGTTCAATCGACAGGCAGTGTCAATGCCGGGAGGGTCAACCATGCTGGTTCGCGATTACTGCAACATGAACGTCATCTGCTGCGAGCCGGATGCGCCCATTGCGGAAGTTGCCGGGCTGATGCGCCGCCATCATGTGGGCGACATCATCGTGGTCGACAACCAGCAGGAAGGCCTGCGGGTACCGCTGGGCATCATCACGGACCGCGATATCCTGATCGAGACGATTGCGCTGGATATCGACGCCAAGCTGTTCACGGCTTCCGACCTGATGACGACGCCGGTGACCACGGTGCTGGAAGATGCGGGCTTCAATGAAGCGCTGGCCATCATGCGCGGCAAACGAGTCCGAAGGCTGCCCGTGGTCAACCGGGCAGGCAGCCTGTTCGGCATCCTGACCGCCGATGATGTGCTGAACCTGATTGCATCCGAGTTGTCGATGGTTGCCGGGCTGATCGTTGAGCAAACGATCACGGAAGGACGCTTGCGAAAATGAGGCGGGCGCGAACGCGCTTAGGCGAGCGCAGGCGAGCAAGCTTGAGCACAAGTGGGCCTTGATGCTCATTGCCGGACTTTTCGAGAAACCTGCATTTCTTGACCTTCGATGCAGTTTTACATAATACAAATTATGCGCGATAAGGATGCCGTTGGAACGAGCGGGTCGTCATTTATCCAGTTGTTTTATTGAAAATTTATTCCAAATCAAACGACGCATATCAAAAGCTGAAAAACTGAATCGATGGGCTGTCTGATCAGGATCGGCTCGCTTCAGGCTGCCGACTTACGGCAGATAACTTATGAGGACCAAAATGAGAAAAATTCGCCAATTCCTTGTTTATACGTTGATTTTCAGTCTCAACTGGATGGCCCTTACCGGTCCGGCCACGGCTGCGATGATCGGGTCTGAAGCCCTGGTCCAGGCTTCCCGCCGCGATGTGACCGAAGCCAAGGTTCTGGAAGCCCTGAGCCGCCCGGCACTGGTACAACAGATGGAAAAGCTCGGTGTCGATCCTGCGGTTGCCCGTGACCGTGTGGCGGCACTGACCGACGATGAATTGGCTGCGCTCGACCAGCGCCTCGACAGCCTGCCGGCCGGCGGCGATGTCCTTGGCGCGCTGGTATTCATCTTCGTGCTGCTACTGGTGACCGACATCCTTGGCCTGACCAAGGTGTTCCCGTTCACCCGCGCTCGACGCTGACCAGGAATGGCAAGCGCCGGTGACGGCGCTTGCCTCGCTTGCTTGCCTCACTTCATAACTGCATTGACGATGCACGCACACTCTTGCCTGCCAGCGCCCGCGCATCGGGGCCGGCAGTTGACCCGGCTTGCCTGCCGGCTTGTCCGCCGGATTTCAAGCCAATTTGTCCGCCCGGTATCACGAGTCATCGCGCTGGCCACAGCCGTGCTGCCGCTGCTGTTTTTCGCCGGTTGCGCGAGCGTCGGCCCGTCGACGGAAACGGTAGCCTCCGCGGCCTTGCCTGCGCATGTCGACTTGAAGCACATTCCATTTTTCGCCCAGGAACAGCATCAATGCGGCCCGGCGTCGCTGGCCATGGCGCTGGGCGCTGCCGGCTATCCGGCCAGCCCGAAAGACCTGGAGCAAATGGTTTTCCTGCCGGACCGCGAAGGTTCATTGCAAACCGAAATGCTGGTCGCAGCGCGTCGCCGCGGCGCGCTGGCCTATGTGATCCAACCGAATTTCGATGCGGTGCTGGCCGAACTCGCCGCCGGCCGCCCTGTGGTCGTGCTGCAGAACCTGGGCCTTTCCTTCGCGACACGTTGGCACTATGCCGTGGCCATCGGCTTCGATCGGCCATCACAGCACATGATCCTGCACTCAGGCACGACAGAGCGTGAATTGATGAACTACCGAACCTTCGGCCACACCTGGGCGCGATCCAAGCACTGGGCCATGGTCGTGCTGGCGCCGGGCCAATTGCCGCTGCAGGCCGAGGTGCCGGACCTGGAAAAGTCGCTGGCCGCGCTGGAAAGATATGCCGACCCGGTGAACATGGTGCGTTATTACGAAGCCGCCAGCCAGCGCTGGCCGGACAACTATCTGTTCCGCATGGGACTGGGGATCAATGCCTACAATGCCGGCAAGCTCGACATTGCCGAGGCGGCATTCAGGACCGTCACCGAAATGACACCCGATAACACGGCCGCGCTGAACAATCTGGCGACCGTGTTGCAAGATCTCGGGCGGCTCGACGAAGCGCTGGCCATCGCCGACAAGGCTGTCGCGCACGGCGACCAGTGGCAGACACAGGCGCAGGCAACGCGCAACGGCATCAGGCAGGCGATGCAGAAGCGTCAGCAGTAGTCGCCACCATTCGCCATGACCCCTTAGCCGCAGCTTTTTTGCCGCCAGCACTCGCATCACTAGTGGTGCCGCAAATCACGCTCAATAGCGCGCTGCTTGCATCAACCGCCGCCTATGCCTTCGATGATTTTCCCGCTGCCGGCGCAATCCGGGCAGTCCTGTTGATTGTCGAGTTTTCCCTTGCCCTTGCAGCGCGGGCACATGTCTTCGCCCGTGCCGGGCGTGCCGGCCGGCGCTTCGTCACCGGGATTCATCGGGGGCGGCGTTTGCTGCATGGCGTACCTCATCGGTCAGTGCGAAACACCCACTGATGCAAGCAACGCGCCGGCCCGACCAGCCGCAAGCACGGATCAGCGCGGCACCCAGCCGCCGCAGACCGGGAACACCTGACCCACGAAACAATCGGCATGCGCGCTGCACAGGTAGGCGGCAAACATCGCATCCTCGCGCGCGCCCACCAGCCGGCCGAGCGGCACCTCCCATTTCAACCTTTCCTTGAAGGCCGGATCGGCCTGCACTTCAGGTGGGAAATAGGTCGGGTTTTCAACGAAGTTCTGCGCGATCGCATTGACCTGAACCTTGTGCGGCGCGACCTCGACGCCGACCGACTGTATGTAAGCCAACTGCGCGCCGCGTGCCGCGCTGTACGTCGATGCGCGCTTCATGCCGCGCAACGGTGATGCGCTGCCCATCAGCAGCACCTTGCCGTGGCCGCGCTCGATCATCTGCGGCAGCACCGCGCGCACCAGGCGTGGCAAGGGATCGACCATATGACGGAATGCGTGCGCCCAGTCGTCGTCGCTGGTATCGACGGCTTGCTTGCGCGCCGCCGGTACCGCAAGATGCGCGAGAAGGATATCGATGGGGCCCGCCTCGGCCACCAATTGCGCCGGCCGCGCCGGATCGTCGAGCGGTCCGTGATCGGCGATCACTTGGGCGCCGAGGCTGGTGAACACCTCGGTCAGCACCGGCCCCATGAAGTCGGAAGCCTGCGTCAACAGCACGCGCTTGCCGGAGAGATCGAAAGCGGCCATCCATGTCTCCTTTGATTGTCGTTGTCGGTCCATCATAGCCGATGCGCTTGAGCGCCCTCACCGCTGCGCCGCCCTGCACCGTTAGCATGGTCGTCGATGCGCATCCTCGTAGCCCACAACCAGTATCACTATCGCGGCGGCGAAGACACGGTCGTCGATGCCGAGGTCGCGCTGCTGCGCCGCCACGGGCACGAGGTCGAGGTCTACCGCCGCGACAATGCCGAAATCGCGCGAATGAGCACCCCCGATGCCGCGCTGTCCACGTTATGGTCGCGCCGGACCGTCGATGACCTCGCGCGCATCGTCCAGCGCTTCGCGCCCGACCTGGTCCATGCACACAACATCTTCCCGTTGATTTCACCATCGCTGTATGTCGGCGCGCGCCGCCATCGCCTGCCGGTGGTACAGACGCTGCACAACTTCCGGCTGGTCTGCCCGCAAGCGATGCTGGTGCGGCTCGGTCGCAGCTGCACCGACTGCGTCGGTCACTTGCCCTGGCGCGGCATCGTGCGCCGCTGCTACCGGCAGTCCTTCATGCAGACCTCGGCTGTGGCGGCGATGCTGGTGATGCACCGGCTGCGCCGTACCTGGCAGCGCGACGTGACACGCTATATCGCGCTCAACCAGATGTGCCGCGATATCTTTTTCGAAGGCGGCCTGCCGCTCGAAAAGCTGGTGATCAAACCGAATTTCGTGGTCGCGCATGGCAAGCCGGACTGGGAGCGTCGGTCCGGCGGGCTTTTCATTGGCCGGCTGTCTGACGAAAAGGGTTTGCATGTACTGATGCAGGCGATGCAGCAGTTGCCCGGCCAGCGTATCGCCGTCTATGGCAAGGGCCCGTTGCAGTCGTTCGTGATGAACGCGCCCGGCCTCGACTATCGCGGCTTCCAGACACCCGACGTGCTCGCTCGGCGCATGCATGCCGCCGCCTATCTGGTCATGCCCAGCACCGGCGTGGAGAGTTTCGGTCTGGTCGCAGTCGAAGCCTTTGCCTGCGGCACGCCCGTGATCGCCAGCCGACAGGGCGGCTTGCTGGAACTGGTCGTGCACGGCAAGACCGGCCTGCTGGTGGCGCCAGGCGACGCGGCCGAGCTGGCGCAAGCGATCGCCTTCGCCGAAGCCCATCCTGAGCGCATGCGCGAGATGGGCCGTGCCGCGTGGGAAACGTACCTCGAGCATTACACGCCAGAACGCAATTACGAACAGCTGTTGCGCATCTACCGGCAGGCGATGGCCGCCTCTCCCCTGCCCGACCCACCTCCCCTCGCCTATGACTATCCGAGCCTATGACTATCCGAGCCTATGACGACGCTGGCGCTGGTCGTTAACGAACCCCCGCCCTACCGGATACCGGTGTTCAACCGCGTCGCGGCGCATCCGGGGATGCGCCTGCACGTGATCTTCTGCTGTCAACGCGAACCCAACCGCGAATGGGATTTGCCGGCGATCGCCTTCGACCACCAGTTCCTGCGCGAGCGCATCACGACCGTGCGCGACCGCTACATCCATAACAACCCGGACGTGCTGACGGCACTGTCACGGCTCGGGCCGGATGCCGTGATCGGCAATGGCTTCAATCCTACGCACCTGTACGCGATGGCCTGGTGCATCGCCTTCCGTCGCCCCTATATCCCGATGACGGATGGCACGCTGCGCTCTGAACAAGTACTGGGCCCCGTGCATCGCCGCTTGCGCCACTGGACCTATGGCCGCGCGCGCGCCGCAATCGCAGCCAGCCAGGGCGGTCTGGCGCTGCTGCAAAGCTATGGCGTGCCGCGCTCGGCTTGCTACCAGTCCTGCCTGTGCGTGGCCAACGAACGCTTCCGCCCGCCTGCCACAGCCGAAACGGCCTGCTGGGATTTACTGTTCTGCGGGCGACTGGAAGCGGCCAAGCGGCCATCATTTGCGCTCGAGGTGGCGGCGCAGGTGTCGCGCCGGCTGGGGCGCAAGACGCGACTGCTGTTCGTCGGCTCCGGGAGCCTGAGGGCAAGCTTGCAGGCCGAGGCTGCAGCCTGCGCCAACCATGTCGAGACGGCTTTCCACGGATTTGCATCACAGGCCGAATTGCCACGCCTGTACCGCTCGGCGAAAGTGTTCCTGTTTCCGACCGAGGCCGATGTCTGGGGCGTGGTCGCCAACGAGGCTTGTGCCGCCGGTCTGCCAGTGATCGTGTCGCCGCATGCGGGCGTGGCCGGCGAGCTGATCGTTGATGGCAGCAACGGCTATGTGCGCGAGCTCGACGTCGCAGCCTGGGCCGAGGCCGCCACGCAGTTGCTGTCGGACGAGCGCCGTCGCCACGCCTATGCGGAGCGTTCGCTGCTGATGGTGGAGCCGTATCGCTTCGAGGCCGCCGCCGCGGGCATCGTCAATGCCTGCCATGCCGCGACCGCTGGCACGGCCAAAGGCAAAGCCAAAAGTTCAGCTACGGCTGCCAGGGACGCGGTTACGCTGCCGTCAGACGGCCAGTCTGGTAATCGATGATGGCCTGTTCGAGCGCGGCCGCCGTATTCATCACGAAGGGGCCGTACTGCGCGATGGGCTCATTGATGGGTTTCCCCGCCAGCAGCAGGAAGCGCGCGCCTTCCGGACCGGCGACAAAGCTCACCTGATCGCCATCGGACAGGATGGTCGCACTGTGAGTGGCCAGCAGGCGGTCATCTTCGGCCAGCCCGACCTGCCCTTCGAACAGGTAAGCCATCGCGTGATGGCCCGGTGTGAGTTGCTGCGTGAAAGAGCCGCCGGCCGGCAGTGATACATCGAGATACAGCGGCTCGGTCGACAGGCCGTTGATGGGGCCGGTCACCACGGTGCCTTCGCTGCGCAGCTGGCCGGCGATCACCTTCACCTGGCCGCCATCGGCGAGCGCATGGACGGGGATCTCGTCGGGCTGGATGTCGCGGTAGCCGGCAGGCTTCATCTTTTCCGCCGCCGGCAGGTTGATCCACAACTGGAAGCCGCGCATGCGGCCCTCAAGTTGTTGCGGCATTTCGGAATGGATGATGCCGCGTCCGGCCGTCATCCATTGCACGCCGCCACTCTTGAGGTCGCCCTGGTTGCCGAGATGATCCTCGTGTCGCATGTGGCCGTCGAGGATATAGGTCACCGTCTCGAAACCGCGATGCGGATGCGCGGGGAAACCGGCGATGTAATCGCCCGGGTTCATCGACGAAAATTCATCCAGCATCAGGAAGGGATCGAGGCGCGTGCCTTCGCCGCTGCCCAGGCTGCGCCGCAAGCGTACGCCGGCACCATCGGAAGTGTTCATTGCTGGAATGATGCGCGCAAGCTTGCGCGGCGAGGTTTGGTTGCTCATGGACTCGTGTGCGTGATGGACGCCTGCAACAGGCAACGCGTCGATTCTACCTGCGCGCCCGCAGGCTTGCGTCGCACGCGCCGGAGTAGCTGCAATCGCCGAACTCGTCGCGATTGCCATAGTCGTCGCAATCGCCGAACTCTTCGCAATTGCAGCAATCGCCTGTGCACGCTCATGCGCCGATATGCGCCAGCAAGGGCAAATGATCGGAAGCAAGCTGCGCCATCGCACTCGCATGCACACGCACGCGCACTAGCCGGTGACGCGGGCGTATCCAGATGCGGTCCAGCGCAAACACGGGCCGGCAGGCCGGAAAGGTGGCCGGCGCCGGCACCGACTGAAAATGCGATACCAGGGTGCGCAAGGTGCGGCCCCAGACGAACCACTCGTTGACATCGCCCATCAGCAGCACCGGCATCTCGGCCGTATCGAAGGCCTGCAGCAGCCGCGCCACCTGCGCACGTCGCTCTGCGGCTCGCAGCCCGAGATGGGTCGCGATCACGCGCAAGGGGCTGCCATGGCAATGGATGTCGGCATCCACCGCACCGCGCGGCTCGCGCGCGCCGAAGGAAATGTCGATGCACTGCGTGCGCAGCACCGGAAAGCGCGACAGCACCGCATTGCCGAAGTGTCGGCCGCCGACGCTGAAGGTCGGCCCGGGCACGCCGACCCGTCCCAGCGACTGGCTCAGCATGGCCAGTACATTCGGCCAGTGCGTGCCGCCCAGCGGCACTTCCTGCAGCGCGACAATGTCGGCATCGGTCTCGCGCAGCACATCGGCAATCCTTTGCGGCGAGAAGTGACCATCGCCGCCAACCGCTGCATGAATGTTCCAGGTTGCCACCGTCACCGGCCACGGATCGGCAGGCTTCATTGCCGCTCCACCCCGATGCCGACCAGACGTCGCATCGCAATGCCCAATCCGGCCAGCAACAAGGTGACGGCCAGCAGTGCGCCCACGCCGCACAGCATCACGACCAGCAGGGCCAGCGCCGCAATGCGACGTGCCAGCGGGTCACGGCCGGATTGCGGCAGGCCATGGGGCCAGCCCTGATGCCACCAACGAGGCAGCCATTGATGTAGCGAATGAGGCAGCCACCGAGGGAGCGAATGGGGTAACCACTGATGCAACCAGCTCGCCAGTCCCGGCGCGGGCTTGCTCGCCGGCCCAGGATCGAAAGGCGGTTGCTGAGGTATCAGCGCATCCATTTCCGGTTGCGCCAAAGGCTCGAAGGCTTTCAGGTAGCGCGGCGGCCGGGACAGTGCATCGATGGCGTCGAACAGCGTGGCGGGTGGACGGCACGCGGCCAGCACGCGATCCGGCGCGGCCGCGAGGTGTTCACCCAGCAGCCGTGCACGCAGCGCAGCGATGCCTTGCCGCAGGCGCTCGCGCTGCGCCGTCGGCCCGTCGGCCACAACGCAGAGATTGCACTCGGTATCGCAGGCCAGCGAACGATTGGACAAGTTGGCCGAACCCACGGTCAGCGCATCATCATCGGCAAAGCACAGCTTGCTATGAACGTTCAGGTAGCCTTCGCCATCGTCGGGCAAGGCCGGACACACCAGCCGGTAGCGGCCATGGCCGTCGGCCTGTTGCAGGCGGCGGTGCACGCGCGAACGCAGCACGCCCATGGTCGCCTCTTCGAGCCAGCCGCTCTGCCGCTGCGGTGACACCACCAGTACTTGCGGGCCGTGCGACGCGATAAGCCGACGCACCAGCGCATCGGCGACCAGCGTCGACGTGAAGTACTGGTTCTCGAACACCAGGCTGTGGTTTGCGCGTGCAATCACGTCCGAGTACCACTGCGCGATTTCATGCACGGCCGGCCGGCCGTCGAACTCGGGTTCAGTGCGGGCAATGCCGATCTCGAGGTCGCGCAAGTCCGGCACGACGTGCTCGGGCCAGCGATCTTCCTTGTCGATATTGCGTGCTGCCAAAGGCACGACTTGTCCGGTGGCCCGCCGCCAGCGTTCGCGGCACAGCTCGCCGAGCGCGCGGGCGGCGTCGCCATCGACCATCGCCTGTACATCATGAAAGGGTTCGCAGGGCTGGCCATCGGTGCCTTTCCGGCGCTCATCGTGCCAGCGATGTTCAGGTGTGTCCCATCGCGCGCGTGTCAGGTCGAAGCCGCCGACAAAGGCTAAGGCATCATCGACCACGATCACCTTCTGGTGATGCGCGGCGCCGACAGGGTGACGGCCATCGAGCCGGAAATTCAGCCGATTGTGCGTGCGCCAACCGAGGCGATAGGATGGCAGCCATTCGCGCTCCATCGCGTACAGCATCGTGTAATCCCAGTTCAGCAGCCGCGCATGCAGGGTCGGCCGTGCAGAAACCAGTTCATGCAGGAAATCGCCAAGCGGCTCGGGCCAGCCATCATGCGCACCCTCGGGCACGAGGCGCACCCGGCTGTCGATGTCCCAGGAAAGGATGAAGATGCTGTGCCGCGCCGAGCGCAGCCCGGCACGTACGGCAGCAAAGCAGGCGGCGGCATCGACCAGCAGCGCAAAGCGCGACGTATGCGCGGTACGCCAGCAATTGCGCCCGGGCGTCAGCAGGTGTTCAGGATTCACACCGCGTTGGACGCGGCGTCTCAGTGAAAAATCTGGCCCTGCTCGCTGCGATTGAGCAGCAATTGCTCGAATTTTTCCGGCCGCACCGCCTCGCTGAACAGGAAGCCCTGCACATAGTGGCAAGCGGTGGTGCGCAGGTAGTTCAGCTGGTCAAAGGTCTCGACGCCTTCGGCAATGACCTTGATCTGCAGGTCGCGCGCCAACTTGATGATGGCCGACACGATGGCCTTGTCCTCGTGGTCGCGCGGCAGGTTGCGGATCAGCGCCGGATCAAGCTTCAGGGTGTCGACCGGGTAATCCTTCAGGTAAGACAGGGTCGAGATGCCAGTGCCGAAATCGTCGACGCTGATGGACACGCCCATCAATTTGAGCTTGTCCATGACATCGCTGCTGCGCTCGCGTGCCATCACCAGCGCACTTTCGGTGATCTCGATTTCGATGCGGCGCGGCGACAGTTCATGCTGCAGCAGCAACGATGCCAGTGTGTCGGTGAAGCCCGGCGCCAGCAGGTGGGTCGGCGCAACGTTCATCGCCATCCGGAACTCCGGCAGGCCGGCAGAGCGCCATTTCGCCAGTTGCTCGAGCGCCGAGTGCATCACCCATTCGCCAAGTGCAATGATCAGCCCGGTCTCTTCAGCCAGTGCAATCACCTTGCGGGTTGGTATGCCCTGCAGCACCGGATTCGCGCAGCGCAGCAAGGCTTCGACGCCGACCACTGCCAGCGTGTGCAGCTCGATCTGCGGCTGGAATGCCAGTTCGAAATCGCCATGGGCGACCGAACTGCGCAGCGCCTCCTCCTGCTGCTGCCGCAGTTGGACTTCGGTCAGCATGCCGGGCGAGAACACCCGGTAGCGGTTGCGGCCACTGGACTTGGCGCGGTACATCGCCAGGTCGGCCTTTTGCAGCAGGTCGCCGGCCTCCCCGCCATCTTGCGGATACATCGCAATGCCGATGCTGGCCCCGCTGTTGATTGCATGCCCTTCCAGCTCGAACGGCCGGCCCACGTCGCGGATGATGTTCTCGGCGATCAGTTCGGCCGACTGCAGCGATTTCAGGCGGGTCAGGATCACCACGAATTCATCGCCACCCAGCCGGGCGACGGTATCGGTCTCACGCACGCAGTTCAGCAAGCGCGCAGCAACATCCTTCAGCAAATGGTCGCCCGCATGATGTCCGAGCGTGTCATTGACGGCCTTGAAGCGATCGAGGTCCAGCAACAGCAGTGCGCAATAAGTGTTGTCCCGATCGGCATTGAGCAGCGCCTCGTGCAATCGCTCCAGGAAGCGCGCGCGATTGGCCAATCCGGTCAGGGGATCATGATTGGCGAGGAAGAACGCATTCTGCTCGGCCAGACGGCGCTCGGTGTGATCGCGCATGATTTCGACGAAGCCCTTCACCTTGCCTTCGTCGTCGTGCAGCGCACCGATCACGCCGGTACACCAGAAGCGCTGGCCATCCTTGCGCATGCGCCAGCTGTCTTCCTCGGAACGCCCTTCGGCGACCGCCTGCCGCAGCTTGCGCATGGGCTCGCCGCGCAACTGGTCTTCCTGCGTGAAGAAGGTGGAGAAATTCTGGCCGATGATTTCATCCTTGCGATAACCGAGGATGCGCTCGGCGCCGGGATTCCAGCTGACCACCAGGCCATCGACGTCGAGCATGAAGATCGCGTAATCGGTGGTGCCTTCGACCAGCAGCCGGAAATGTTCTTCGGCGCGCTGCAAGTCATGCCGTGCGCGGTGACTGTCGGTGACGTCGCGGAACACGTCGACCGCGCCGACGATCTGGCCATTGGCCGCCTTCAGCGGCGCCGACGCATGGCTGAGCGTGACCGACAAGCCACGCCGACGGTCATACAGCGACAGTTCATAGTCGGCGACCGTCTCGCCCGTGAGCGCGCGTGCCAGCGGATGCTGGTGCCAGACGCGCATCCCGGCTTGCACGCCCTGCTCGTGCGTATGCACGGCCTTGACCTGGGCAAGGTTGGTCAGCGGCGCATCGAGCTTGAGCATGGACTCGGCCGAGCGGTTAACCAGCAGCAGTTCACCATTCTCGTCGCAGACGATCACGCCTTCGTGCATGCTGTTGAGGATGAGCTCGAGGATGCTGGTCTGCCGTCGCAGCGCTTCCTGCATCATCACCTGCGAGGTGATGTCGGTGGCCGTGCCTATAAGGCGGCGCACCTGATGATCGACGCGCTGGTAAGGCGCGACGCGCACCCGCATCCAGCGCCAGCTGGTGTCGGCGTGCAGGATGCGATGCTGGTTTTCAAAGACTTCATCGCCATGCGCCGCCAGCGCCTTGCCCAGCCATGCGGCAAAGCCGGCATGGTCCTCGGGGTGGATGAAATGCCGTTCCAGCCGCACGTGCGGGGCCAGGAAGGCCTCGACCGGCCAGCCCAGCACCTCGGTCACGCGGTTGTTGCAGTACACCAGCCGATCGTCCTGGCAGTCGTAGATGAAAATGATGTCGGGGCTGGTGGCCGCGATCCGGTCAAAATCATCATGCCCGCCGGTGCCCATGGCCGCGCCATCCGATGCGGATGCGCCGCCGTTCTCCGTCGTCGTGGACCTCAATTGGATTCCTCGTAGGGATGACGCCCCGGGCCGTGCTTTAAATGCGGATGGAGCGGAAACCCTATGATCGTATTCGCTTCGCGCGCGTAGGGCGAGGTATTTGCCGAGACAGTCAATTGACGAACCTCAACCCCGATTGTGATTTTCAGCAACAGCGTGCTTCATTCTTCCTGCAAGGCACCTTTATTCTTGCTTTTAGAACGATTTGACCAGCTTCGGCATGCGGTCTTGCCGCGCCGCAGGACTGCTTGCGGCACAAATCCAGTGCTGAGAAGCGGGCAAGGTAAACTGCAGGGAATTCGTCAACCGAACACATCCCATGGAATTTCACGTCATTGACAGCCTCGTCTCCCCGGAAGGGAAACTTGAAGTTCTTTCTCGCCAGGAAATAGCCAAACTACTGGACAACAGCCACACCGGCTTGCATCAGGTCTTCCGCAGCTGTGCACTGGCCGTGCTGAGCTCGGGCGACCACCTAGACAACGGCAAGAAGCTGCTGGATACCTACCCGGACTTTGACGTCCAGATCGTCCACCGCGAGCGCGGCATCAAACTGGAATTGAAGAATGCGCCGGCCAGCGCCTTCGTCGACGGCGTGATGATCCAGGGCCTGCGCGAGCACCTGTTTGCGGTGCTGCGCGACATCCTGTTCACCAGCAGCGAAGTCGCACAGCACCCGGACGGGATCTCGGCTGACCCGGTCGCCATCACGGACCTCGTGTTCCACATCCTGCGCAATGCCGAAGTCATGCAGCGCACCACCACGCCCAACCTCGTGGTGTGCTGGGGCGGGCATTCGATCTCGCGCACCGAATACGACTACACCAAGCGCGTCGGCTATCACTTCGGCCTGCGCGGCCTCGATATCTGCACGGGCTGCGGCCCGGGCGCGATGAAGGGCCCGATGAAGGGCGCCACCATCGGCCACGCCAAACAGCGTCTCACCGGCGGCCGCTACCTCGGTTTTACCGAGCCCGGCATCATCGCCGCCGAATCGCCGAATGCGATCGTCAACAATCTGGTGATCCTGCCCGATATCGAAAAGCGGCTGGAAGCCTTCGTGCGCGCCGGCCATGTGATCACGGTCTTCCCGGGCGGCGCCGGCACGGCCGAAGAGATTCTTTACCTGCTGGGCATCCTGCTGCATCCGGACAACCGCGATCTGCCCTTCCCGCTGATCTTCACCGGACCGGTGGAAGCGGAAGCCTATTTCTCGCAGATCGACGAATTCATCGGCGCCACCCTGGGCCCGAGCGCGCAGGCCTTGTACGAAGTGATCATCGACGACCCGCAGCAAGTCGCCAAATCGGCGCGGCTCGGCATCGATGCCGTGCGTGGATACCGCAAGGCACACAGCGATGCGTACTACTACAACTGGCGCCTGAAGATCGACCCGGCCTTCCAGCAGCCCTTCGTACCCACCCATGCATCGATGCGCGCGCTCAACCTGTCGAAGCAGCAGCCGGCCCACCAGCTCGCAGCCAACCTGCGACGGGCCTTCTCCGGCGTGGTGGCAGGCAATGTGAAGGTACAGGGCATTACGGAAATCGAGCGCCACGGACCGTTCGAAATCCATGGCGATCCGGCCATCATGGAACAGATGGATCGCCTGCTGGCGGCCTTCGTCGAACAGGGGCGGATGAAATTGCCGGGCACGCGCTACGAGCCCTGCTATCGCGTGGTGCGCTGAAGATCTTCCGCGGAAGGTCTTCGGCCTTCCGCCGTCAGCCTTGACGCTTCAAGCTTCTCTCGGCGGCTTCAGCAGCGCCAGCTGCGCGCCGTCGAGGTGGCACCACTCCCCTTCCTGCAGGTTCAGCGACGCGAGCGTCAATTCACCGATCGATATCCTCTGCAGCGCCGCGCAATGATTGCCGGCCGCGGCCAGCATGCGCTTGACCTGGTGGTATTTGCCTTGCTCGATTTCGATTTCCAGCTGGTGCTCGCCCGCCTGCCGGCAGTGCGTGGCTTTCAGTGGTGCGGGCTCGTCATGCAGCTGCACACCCGCCAATAAAGCCTCGACCAGCGTTACCGTGACCGGCTCGGCCGTCGTGGCGAGGTAGAGCTTGGGCACGTGGCGCTTCGGCGACGACATCGCATGGTTGAAGGTGCCGTCATCGGTCAGCAACAGCAGCCCGGTCGTGTCATGATCGAGCCGGCCGATGGCCTGTACATCGCGCCAGCCGAATTCTTCCGGCAACAGGCTCATCACGCCGGGATGGTGACTGGGTTTGCGCGAACATTCGATGTCGCGCGGCTTGTTGAGCGCGATGTACACGTGCTCGCGATATTCCCACTCTTCGTCGAACAAGGTGAAGCGCAGGCCTTCGGTATCGAAGCTGGCGCGGTGGTCGGTCACCACCTGCCCTTGTATGCTCACTTCACCATCGGCGATCAGTTCGCGGCACCATTTGCGCGTGCCTATGCCCTGCGATTGCAGGAGTCGGTCCAAAGTCATTCTTGCCATGGCGGCACTGTAACAGACGGACAGCACGCCATGGCACGAAACCACCGAATCCGGCGAATCCTCCCTGCGCGGCGCTTATCGGCGCGGTTCGGTCGCTCCCTCGAAACGCTGGTCGCCTGGCTGCCTGGCGCGCTCGGTGCCCGACATCTCACCCGGCTGCAGTCCACCGGTGCCCGAGGTGCCCGATGTTCCGGGCATGTTCAGGCCGCCTCCGGACGGTGCCTGGGTCCCGACGCCGGAGGTACCTGACGGCGAATCCGAGCGTGAAGCGCCGCTGTCGGATTCGGTGCCGGTCGGTCCTTGCACGCCGGACGTACCAGTCGTGCTTTCGCCACCGGAAGTGCCGGTGGTGCTCTCGACTCCTGAGGTGCCGCGGGCGCCAGTTGCGCCAGTTGCGCCGGAAGCACCTGATGTACCTGCAGCGCCCGACGTACCGCCCGCGCCGGGCATGTTTGACGTGCCCGCGCCACTTGGTGCCGGTGTCATGCCGCCGGCGGGCTCGGGCGCCGGCATTTGACCGTTCCCGGACGTACCTGAGGTTCCTGCAGCCCCGGAGGTGCCGGAGGCATCTGGAGTATCCGAGGTGCCCGAGGTGCCTGATGTACCTGATGTACCTGATGTACCTGATGTACCCGAGGCGCCTGAGGTCTCGGGCGTACCCGATGCCCCATAGGGATTTTGCGCGCCGCCAGTCTCCGCTGCTGCGCCGCCCATGTTCGAACTGCCCGAGGTACCAGAGCTACCGGAGGTACCCGACGTGCCCGCTGAAGAGCCTTCCGACGGTGTTTCGGTGACGCTGCGGCCGGAGAGGTCCTGCGCCTTTTTCTCCACGTCCGCCGCACGCGACGGATCGGTGCTTTCGCGCACGCCGCCTGCCGGCGCGTTCTGCGCATGGGCCCAGCCAGCGGCCAGCAGCAATGACAATACCAAGGGCGAGACGAATTGCTTCATGAGAGCCTCCAAGTCTTGACGATGACAATGGAAGGCTCTGCCAGCCTTCCTCGCAGAATGTCCGTTCGTCACCAGCGATGGCGTGAACGGGATGCGAGTCAGACTTGGGATGCAGCTTGTAGTTTCATCAAGGCCGGGCGGCCTGCTGCAGTCGCGCGTCGAGTGCGGCGGCGATATCGCTGTGTCCTTGAGCGCGCGCAAAGTCCACGGCGTTCAGTCCGGCGTCATTCTTCAGGGACAGGTCGGCCCCTTCGTCGAGCAGGTATTGCACCGCTTCCCGCCGCCCGGCGCGTGCAGCCATCATCAGCGGCGTGGTCTTGTTCGGCGATTCGGCATCGATATACGCATGGTGGTCGAGCAGCACGCGGATCACCAGCACGCTGCCCGACGATGCCGCATAGTGCAACGGCGTCCAGCCCGGCCGGTTGACTTCGGCGCCGCGCTCGAGCAAGGCCTGCACGGCCACCGCATCCGGCAGGAAGGCCGCCACCATCAGCGCGGTGTCGCCATTGCGCGAACGCGCATCCACATCGATGCCCGGCGTATCGATCAGCAAGTGGAAGACTTTCGTGGCGTGCTCGCGCACGGCGATGATGAGGCCAGTGTCGAAACGGCCGGCGTCCAGCGTATTGACATCGAAGCCGCGCGCCAGCAGCGAACGGCAGGCCTGAACGTCATCGTTGCGAATCGCGCGGAACCAGTCGTCCCAGGAACTGCGGCGAACATTGCCCAGCTTTGAGAGAGGCTCGAGCAGGCGTTCAAGTCCGGGCAGCAGCGCTGCTGCAAACAGCGCGCGGCGGGATGGATCCTGCACGGTCTTCATCAGGCAGCGGCCGCCAGTGCGGGCACACCGAACAAGGTGCGGAAATTCGCCGATGTCGCCTCGGCCAGCGTGGCCAGCGGCACGCCCTTGAGGTCGGCGAGGAATTCGCCCACATGGCGCACGAAGCCCGGCTCATTGGTCTTGCCGCGCATCGGCACCGGTGCCAGGTAGGGAGAATCGGTTTCGATCAGCATCCGCTCCAGCGGCACGGCACGCGCGACCTCCTGCAACTCTTTTGCACTCTTGAAGGTCACGATGCCGGAGAAGGAAATGTAGAAGCCCATCGCCATCGCCGCTTCAGCCACGGCCAGCGACTCGGTAAAGCAGTGCATCACGCCAGCCACGCCGCCGTCGCTGGTGCCGGCCTTTTCCTCGCGCATCAGGCGCAGCGTGTCTTCGGAAGCGCTGCGGGTATGGATGATGAGCGGCTTGCGGCTCTCGCGCGAGGCACGAATGTGCGTGCGGAAGCGATTGCGCTGCCATTCGAGGTCGCCGGTCAGGCGGTAGTAGTCGAGGCCGGTCTCTCCGATCGCGACCACGCGCGGATGACGGGCCAGCGCCACCAGTTCCTCGACGCTGGGCTCCACCGTTTCTTCGTAGTCCGGATGCACGCCCACCGACGCATAGATGTTCGAATGCGCCTCGGCCAGCGCCAGCACCTGCGGAAATTCCTGCATCGTGACCGACACGCACAAGGCGTGCGACACCTGGTTCTCCTTCATCTTGGCAAGGATGTCAGGCAGGCGACCGGCGAGTTCCGGGAAGTCGATATGGCAGTGTGAATCGATGAACATGGGCGAAGATGAGCAATGTCGCGGGACGGACCGCACGGGCAGGCGCGTCCCGCCTGGAAGCTCGCTATTTTACGCCCGGGGCCGGATCTGCCGCTGAACGCGGCCCGCGTCTGAAGGGGTTACAGGGTGTGCGTGGGCAGGTCCGACGCCAGCATCGTGCCGAGGATGTCCTCGATGCGCCGGCGCAATCGCACGCCAGCCTCGTCGCCGGGGAAATGCACGCCTATGCCTTCGATGCGGGCGGATCCGGGCGGCGTGATCCAGGCAACCCTGCCGGCCACCGGATAACGATGCTCGTCATCCGGCAGGCTCAGCAACAGGAACACTTCATCGCCGAGTTCGCAGTCGCGGTGGCAGGGAACGAAGATGCCACCATTGACCAGAAAAGGCATGTAGGCCATGTACAGCGATTCACGATCGAGGATCGCATGCGACATGACGGTCGGCCGCGCGGATGAGGGTGATGCCGGTTCTGCTTCAGCCAAGTATGCTTCTCCCGCAGCCCGCACGGCAGCGCGCGCCGCAGGCTTGCGACGCGGTACCGCCAGGGGCTGAACTGATGATCAAGATTCAATGAATCCGTGGATCAGCGCATCAGGGATACGCCCGATCAGGATGAAGCCCGACCGGGCGAACGTTCAGCGGAACAGGCCGGCATACGCCAGCAGCATATCCTCGATGAACAGGCGGGCCGACAGCGGATGATCCGCCACGGCGCGCCTTGCGCCGGCATCCTTCAGTGCCTGTTGCAGCTGTTCGGGCGTCACGCGTGACGCCAGCGCTGCGAGGCTCTTCTGGTGATGCGGGAAGTAGCGTACACGGCCGCCGAGCTTCAGCGACGTGAGGTCGTACAGCCAGCGCTGTAACCATGCGACCAGTTGCGCCAGCGGCGCTTTCTGTAGCCGATCCGCGACGACCAGTGCCAGCGCGCGCTCGGGCTTGGCCAGCAGGGCCAGCAGTTCATCGCGCTCGGCACCGCTTTCACCCTGCGCTGCAGCCAGTGCCGCCAGCGGTGCACCGCCCTGCTCGGCCAGCCAGCGGTCGGCATCCTTCACGCCTTGGGCGCTCAGCCAGGCCAGTGCCGCCGCCGGGTCGGGCGTGGCCATCGCAAACTTGCGGCAGCGCGACAGGATGGTCGGCAGCAACCGGTCGATGCGGTGCGTGACCAGCAGGAACAGGGTATCGGGCGGCGGTTCTTCCAGCGTCTTCAGCAAGGCATTGGCCGACGCCGAGTTCAAGGCCTCGGCCGGGTACAGCAGCACGATGCGCAAGCCGGAACGGTGGGTGGACACGTTCATGAAACTGGCCAAGGCCCGCACCTGCTCGATGCGAATATCTTTGGAGGGCGTCTTGCTCGACGACTTCTTGCCGCCGCCATCATCGGCACCGGCGTCGGCAGCTTCCTCGGCTTCTTCGGCGTCCAGCGCCTCGGGGCGCAGCCGACGGAAATCCGGATGGCTATACTGCGCGAACCAGCCGCAGGATGCGCACTGGCCGCAGGCCAGGCCATTCGCGTGAGGCGTTTCGCACAACAGGGACGCAGCAAAGGCATGCGCGAACGCTACCTTGCCCGTGCCTTCGGGGCCGTGCAGCAGGATCGCATGCGGCAGGCGCTCGCGCATCTGCTGCAGCTGCGTCCAGTCACGCTGCTGCCACGGATAGAGCGTGCTCTCGTGCGCGCTGTCGTGCGCGGTATCAATCATGGTGTCGCTCATCGGGGTCGCCTGTCGGTGCAGCCAGTCCTTGCGGTCATCGTGGCGCTCACAGCGAGGCCAGCAGGCCTTCGACCTGCTGCCATACCTGCTCGACGCTGCAGGTGGCATCAACCACTTTGACGCGCGCCGGGAATTGCGACGCGCGCTTCAGGTAAGCGTCGCGCACGCCGGTGAAGAAGTCATCCTTTTCCTGTTCGAACTTGTCCAGCGTGCGGCTGCGATTGAGGCGCTCGCGCGCCACGTCCAGTGGCACGTCGAACAGCAGCGTCAGGTCGGGCTGCAGGTCGGCATGTACCCATTGCTCCAGTGCTTCGAGTTTGGGCAGCGACAAGCCGCGGCCGCCGCCCTGGTAAGCGAAAGTCGCGTCGGTAAAACGGTCCGACACCACCCAGTCGCCACGCGCCAGTGCCGGCGCGATGACCTGTGCGATGTGCTCGCGGCGGGCCGCGAACATCAGCAGTGCCTCGGTTTCGAGATGCATGGGCTCATGCAGCAGCAGTTCGCGCAGCTTTTCGCCGAGCGGCGTGCCGCCCGGCTCGCGGGTGCTGACCACGGTGTGGCCATGCGCGCGCAGCCAGTCGCAGGCGGCATCGACATGAGTGGATTTGCCGGCGCCGTCGACGCCTTCGAAGCTGATGAATTTTCCTCGGTTCATGCGGTAGGTAGCGAGACAGTGATACAGGGCGCTCAGCGCCGCTGATATTTGTTGACGGCCCGATTGTGGTCATCGAGGTTGCCGGAGAATTCGCTGCTGCCATCGCCGCGTGCCACGAAGAACAGGTCGTTGCCAGGCGCCGGGTTCAGGGCAGCATCCAGCGATGCCTTGCCGGGCAGCGAAATCGGCGTCGGCGGCAGGCCGCTGCGCATGTAGGTGTTGTACGGCGTATCGGTCTGCAAGTCGATCTTGCGCAGGTTACCGTCGAACGCAGGCCCGACCCCGTAAATCACGGTCGGGTCGGTCTGCAGCAGCATGCCGCGCTTCAGGCGATTGACGAAAACGGCGGCCACCCGCGTGCGATCCGCTTCGCGGCCGGTTTCCTTTTCGACGATAGAGGCCATGATCAGCGCCTCATAAGGCGTCGTGTATGGCAGGTCGGCGCTGCGCTTGCTCCAGCTCTGCTCGAGCATCTTCAGCATGCGCTGGTGTGACTGCTGCAGCACCAGCAGGTCGCTGGCGCCGCGGTCATAGAAATAGGTATCCGGGTAGAACAGGCCTTCAGGGTGCTTGTAGCCGGGCGCAACCTTCTGCAGCAATTCTTCGTCGGACAGGTTCATGCTCTCCGGACGCAGATGACGATTGCGGCCCATCTCGGCGCGCATCTGCGCAAAGGTCCAGCCTTCGACGATGGTCAGCGATTCCTTGATCGTATCGCCGCGCGACAGCTTGTCGACCAGTGCCACTGGCGTGGTGCCCGGCTCGATGCGATAGCTGCCGGCACGCACCGGCGGGCTGCCCAGCCCGCGTGCGAGGATTTCGAGCAGCCACGGCGAGGCCGGCACACCAGCGTCGTGCACCTGCCGCATCGCACTGCGCATGCTGCTGCCTTGCGTAATGTTGAACTCGACCGCAGGCGAGCCAGCGACGATCAGCGGCTCACGCGACCAGTAAATCACAAACGCAGCCGCAGCCACCACCAGCAAGACCAGCAATGCCAGCGTTTTCTTGATCAACCCCATCCTTGTTCCCCAGGCCGTACCTGCCTGCGCGCCGCCATGGCACGGGCAGACCGTATTGTCTTGCCGCGGACTGCCCGCGGCCGGCACCAAAACGCGAGCGCCTCTATAATTCCGGCGTAATGATAGTCGCCAACGCGTATTTTCCCTGATTTCATGTCCGACACCGCTGTTTCCTGGCCAGACTTCCTGCTCGCCCAAGGCGCCACCCGGACTCCCGACCTGTCTGATGGCAAGGCTGGCAGCGTGGACTTCGCCCTTCCTGCTGATGCCAGCCAGGGTTTCCTGTGCGCGCTGACCCACCTGGGCGTGATCGCCGCCAGCGGTGACGAAGTCGAGCATTTCCTGCACAACCAGCTGACCAACGATGTCGAGAACCTGGGCAGCAATGAAGCGCGCCTGGTCGGCTACTGCTCACCGAAGGGCCGCTTGCTGGCGACGATGCTGATGTGGCGCGCCGGCGACCGCATCCTGCTGGCCCTGCCGCGCGAGCTGCTGGCTGCAACGCTCAAGCGCCTGCAGATGTTCGTGCTGCGCGCCAAAGTGAAACTGGCCGATGCCAGCGACGAGATCGTGCTCATTGGTGGCGCAACACGCGGCGCAACCCACGACGCTATCGCGAGCGTGCCGTGGCAGCGCAAGGACTGCGATGGCGGTGCCTGGTTGCGCGTGCCAAACGCCGGCGAACTGCAGCGCTGGCTGTGGGCCGGCGCTATTGCAGACGCGATGCCTTTCTGGCAGCAGCAGGCAGCAAAGCTGGCCGCTGCGCCGGCGTCATGGTGGCGCTGGAGCGAGATCATCGCCGGCTTGCCGCAAGTGGTCGAGGCTACCAAAGAGCAATTCGTGCCGCAGATGATCAATTTCGAGCTGGTCGGCGGCGTCAACTTCCGCAAGGGTTGCTACCCGGGACAGGAGATCGTCGCACGTAGCCAATACCTCGGCAAGCTCAAGCGCCGCGCACTGCTGGCCTTGAGCGACGATGCCAACGCGCGTGCCGGCGTGGACGTGTATTCCGATGCCGACCCCGGCCAGCCTTGCGGCATGATTGCCAATGCCGAACGCGGCCCCGATGGCCGTATCGCCTGCCTGGTCGAGCTGAAGATGGAACTGGCCGATACGGTGGTGCGCGTCGCTTCGGCAACGGGCGCGCCGCTGCAGTTTGCGCCCCTCCCCTACGAACTGGCCGATCCGGCCTGAACGGCACGCGGACCCGATGGATCTGTACGTCTACTATCGCGTTCGCGCTGGTGATGCCAGCCGCCTGCAGCCGCAGGTCGAGGCCATGCAGCGCGCGCTCGCGCACAACCATCGCGTGGCCTGTGCATTGAAGCGCCGTCCGGAAGAAACGGAAGGTCGGCAGACCTGGATGGAAATTTATCTCGACGTGCCGGCCGGCTTTGCCTCCGCGCTGGCCGGTGCAGCAGCTTCGCTGACGCTGATCGATGGCGACCGCCACGTCGAAATCTTCGTGGATCTTGCCCCATGTGCCTGATCGTCTTCGCATGGAAGCTGCTGCCGCACTGCCCGCTGGTGTTGGCCGCCAACCGTGATGAATTTTTCGCGCGGCCGACGCAGGCCGCGAACTGGTGGGAAGACCATCCCGATATCTATGCCGGCCGCGACTTGCAGGCCGGTGGTACCTGGCTGGGCATCAATCGCAGCGGACGCTTCGCTGCACTGACCAACATCCGTACCGGCCAGCCCAAGCCCGACGACAAGCGTTCACGTGGCGAGCTGGTCGCGAATTATCTTGCCGGCGACATCGATCCGCTCGATTACCTGACGCAGGTGCGCGATGCCGCGCAGGACTATCACGGCTTCAACCTGATCTTCGGCGACGAGCATGCGCTGTACTGGATCACCAACGGCGAAGAAGTCCAGTTCAAGCCGCTGGAGCCTGGCATCTATGGCTTGTCGAATGGTTCGCTCGACACACCGTGGCCGAAGGTGGTGCGCGCCAAGGCGCAATTCGCCAGCCTGCTATGCCAGGGGGCGCCGGATGGCGCCTATTTCGAGATGCTGGCCGACACCACGCGCGCGTCCGACTGCCGGCTGCCCAAGACGGGCGTCAGTCTTGAATGGGAAAGGTTGCTGTCGCCGATCTGCATCGAATCCGAAGATTACGGCACCCGGGCTTCCACCATCATGCGGCTTTATGCCGAGGGCAAGGCCGAGTTGCATGAAAAACTGATCCGGTAGCGTCGCTACGGGTCAGGAATGCAGGCTGGCTCAGCCGCCTTCGCTGTATTTCTGCTGAATGTCCAGCAACTCATCGGCATGCGCAATCAACGCGTCGACGCATTCGGCGTCCAGCTTGCCGGCCTGCTGCATGCGCCTGATTTCCTCGAAGGCCCGCTCCTGCGGCCATCCTTCCTTGTAGGGGCGACGGGTCGTCAGTGCATCATAGATATCTGCCACGGTCACGATCCTGGCCTCGATCGGGACTTCGTCACCCTTCAGCCCTTTCGGATACCCTGAACCATCAAGATATTCATGATGGCAAGCGACGATATTGCGAAGGATCTTGCCATTGACGAGGCTCTTGTCGGCCGTCTGGCCGGCGATACGATCGACGACCTGCACGCCCTTCTCCACATGCCCGCGCATGATCTCGCGTTCTTCGTCATTGTAGCGGCCGGGTTTGAGCAGGATGCGATCCGGGATGCCGATCTTGCCGATGTCATGCAAAGGTGCAAATACATACACCGATTCGATGAACTCATCCGTGAGATTCAGGCGCAGCGAGATCGCCTTCGAGATGATGCGAGCGTAACGCGCCATGCGTTCCAGGTGGGTGCCAGTCTCGAAATCACGCACTTCAGTCAATTCGCGCGCGACGCGTACCGATTCCACCAGTGTCCGCACCGCCGAGATCTCGTTGAGGATCGCCATCGATATCAAGCTGCAATACAGCATCAGCTCGCCTTGCAGGCTGGGCGTGAACGCGGCAGCTTGCCGCGAATCGAAAAACACGAAACCCAGTAACTCGTCGCCATTGAACATCGGCACAGTGAAGGACGACAAATAGCCCTGCTCCTCAACCCAGCGCGCATGCTGGGCGCGGGAGCTGACCTCGTGCGGAATATCGTCCAGCACCCGCACTTCTCGAGTGCGGGCCAGCTCGCTCAGCGCGCGGCTGCCGGAGAGCTTGAATTCATAATTTTTTAACGGTTCGCCGCTGCGCGTGCTGTTGATGAAGGTCTTCAGCAGGTCATCGTCGGTGTCATACAGCGCGCAGGCGAACCTGTCCACTGCCGGAAAATTCTCCATGACCCGTCCATGCAAGGTGCCGATATGGTCGGTCATGGTGTCGGCATGACGCAGGAGTGCTGCAGTTGTTAGTTTCATTATGCTCTTATCAGATGACGCGTGAGCCCTGATACCTGATTACTTCTACTTGATACCTGATACCTAATTCTCGAAATTCAAGATCATCCGGAAGTGCGGTATGCCCGCCTCCATGAATTCCTCGCCTTCGCGGGCAAAGCCGTGCCGCGCATAGAATCCTGCCGCATGCGTCTGCGCATGCAATACCAGTAGCCGGTAGTTCAGCCGTTTCGCTTCGTCGAGCAAGGCCCGCAGTACAGCATCGCCGATGCCACGGCCGCGAGAAGACTTGCGCACTGCCATGCGCCCGATGTGGCCGTCGGGCAGCAGCCGGCCGGTCGCGACCGGCAAGCCCTCGTCGTCATAAGCGACGGCGTGTATGCTGACTTCGTCGGCCTCATCCCATTCTAACTCCACCGGAACACCCTGCTCGACCACGAACACTTCGATGCGCAGTGCCTGCGCATGGTCGCGCACGCTGTCCCAATCGCCGATGACAATCTTCGGGTTCATGACTGTACCGGCATCGCTTGTTCGAGGCCGACAAGCACGGACCGCCAGTGCTCGGGCACCGGCTCGCTCTGCCGTACACGGCTGTTGGCATGCACATAGGTCATCTCGCCCGACACCAGCAACTCGTCACCGCGGTAAATCTCCAGCACGAAGCGCAGCGAGCTGCGACCCAGCGAGGCGCAGCGCACGCCAATCTCCAGCATGTCGTCGAAGCGCGCCGGCGCGTGATATTCGACCGTCGCCTTGCGCGCAAACAGTTCCAGTCCGGCCTCGGCCTGGGCCACGACGTCCGGCAGACCGGTGGCGCGCCAGTATTCGGTGAAGGCCACGTCAAAGTAATTCAGGTAATTGCCATTGAAGACGATCGCCTGCATGTCCACTTCGGACCATCGCACGCGCAATGCGTGGGTAAAGCTGAAATCCTGTTTTGCCATGCGCTTGTTTTTCGTGTTGCGTCCAGTGTTGCGTCGATTATCTCGCCCAGTATGGCGTCGAGTATCCAGTCGAGTATCTAGTCGATGATCTCGTACTCGTCATGCTTGTTCGGCCAGGCAGCTGGCAAGCCAGTCATTCACGCGCTGCGGCTGTTCATGCACGATCCAGTGGCTGGCATCCGGCACGCGGGTCACCGACAGGTCAGCTACGAAGCGATCCAGCCCGTCGACCAATGCCGGGCGCAGTGCCTTGTCCTGCTCGCCCCACAATACACGCACTGGTACGGCCAAGCGGAAATTTGCCGGGTCCAGCGTGATGCCGGCCGCGCCGGGTTCATTCGCGGTGGGCGGATGCAGCGGCGACGCACGATAGTAATTCACGCCGCCACGAAGCCCCAGGCGCCAGCATGCGTGGTAACGAATGCGAGTCTCGGCATCGAACCAGTCCGGATTGACGCCCATGCCGAGCATGAATTTTTCCATCACGCGGAAATCGTCCTTGGCCAGCGCCGCCTCCGAACCCTCGGCACGTAGCCAGTTCATGTACTGGCTGGCCGCTTGCTGCTCGGGATCCCGAGCCAGTCCTTCGGCGAACGGCACCGGATGCGTCGCGTTGATGATCAGCAGCTTGCGCACCATCTCCGGATGCTTGATCGCGAACTGCCAAGCCACCGCACCACCCCAATCGTGCGCGACAAGGACGCAATCGCGGTAACCGAGCTTAGCCATCAGCTCGGCGATGTCCTGCATCAGGTATTTGGCCTTGTACGCTTCGACGGCGTCCGGCATGTCGGACAGGTTGTAGCCGCGCAGGTCAGGTGCGACCGCGAACCAATCGCCGCCAAAGCGCTGCAATTGAGCATGCCACGCATACCAGAACTCCGGGAAGCCGTGCAGGAACAGCAGCAAGGGCCGGCCGGGCTCGCCGGCGCTGGCGTAATGCAGGCGCGTGCCGCCCGGCAGGCTGGCGTAATGACCGTCGCTGACGATGGCCGTCATGATCTCAGCCCTGTCCCTTCAGGCCGGCCTGCAGCTTCTCGCGCACTTGTGGCGCGGCTTCATACGGGTCGGAGGGATTGCGGCCAACGATGATGTCTTCCATGCGACGCTGCACATTGCCCAGCGCCTGCGGATGCGAATAGATGTAGAACGTGCCATCGCGAATCGCATCAAAGGTACGCTCGGCCACCTCGGCGGCGCTGACCTTGCCGGAGGCGACAGCCTTCTCCAGCACCGCTTGCGACACTTGCTGGCTGATGGTGGGCGCAGCGTCGGCCTTCACATCATCGGGACGGATCTTGTGCGACTGGCTGATGCCGGTCTGTACGAAATACGGGCACAGCACCGAAGCCCCGATCGGCGCTTCGACCAGCGACAGGTCGTGGTACAGCGATTCGCTCAGCGACACCACGGCGTGCTTGGACACGTTGTAGACCCCCATGGTCGGCGGGTTCAGCAAGCCCGCCATCGAGGCAGTGTTGACGATGTGGCCTTCATACGCCGGATCTTTTTTCGCGCAGTCGAGCATGATCGGCGTAAATACCCGCACGCCATGGATCACGCCCCACAGGTTTACGCCCAGCACCCATTCCCAGTCGGCCTGCGTGCTCTCCCATACCAATCCGCCAGCGCCGACGCCGGCATTGTTGAACACCAGATGCACGGCACCGAAGGCGTCCATCGCCGCTTGCGCCAGCGCCTCGACCTGCTCGCCTTTGCGCACGTCACAACTTTGTGCGACGACAGCCGTGCCGGCTGCGCGCAACTCATCCGCGAACTGCTGCAATGCCTGCTGCTGCACATCGGCCAGCACCAGCTTCATGCCCAGCCGCTGCCCGAGCAGCGCAAATTCGCGACCGAAGCCGCTGGCTGCACCGGTGATGACGGCGACCCTGTCCTTGAATTGTTTCATCCCTTGTCCCTGGCGATCCGCGTCAGACGAGCTTGACCAATTGCTTGCCGAAATTCTTACCGCGCAGCAGTCCCATGAAGGCCTCGGGCGCGGACGCCAGTCCGTCAGAGATGGTTTCGCGATACTTGAGCTTGCCTTCGGCAACCAGCTGACCGAGTTCGGTCAGGCCCTGCGGCCAGAACTCCATGTGCTCGGATACGATGAAGCCCTGCATCAACAGTCGCATCGACAGCACGGCATGCAGGTTATGAATGGGCATGGGGTTGCCGTCATAGCCCGAGATCAGCCCGCACAGGGCGATGCGGCCGAACGGGTTCATGCGCGCCAGCGTTGCATCCATCACCACGCCGCCGACATTCTCGAACAGGCCGTCGATACCGTCCGGCGCGGCCGCCTTCACATCCTTGAACAGGTTGCCGCCCTTGTAATCGATGCAGGCGTCGAAGCCCAGCTCGTTCACCACGTAGTCGCACTTCTGCTTGCCGCCGGCGATACCGATCACGCGACAGCCGCGCAGCTTCGCGAGCTGTCCGACCACGCTGCCGACCGCGCCGCTGGCCGCCGACACCGCGATGGTCTGGCCAGCCTTCGGCTGGATGATTTGCGTCAGCCCGTACCAGGCGGTCATACCGGGCATGCCGACTGCGCCCAGATATGCGGACAAGGGCACCGGACCGTCGGGCACCTTCTTGAGCAGCGTGCCATCGGAGACGCCGATCTCGGACCAGCCGAACATGCCGACCACCTTGTCGCCGACCTTGAACTTCGGGTTTTTCGATTCGATGACCTCGCCGACCGTGCCGCCTATCATGGTCTCGTCCAGCGCCTGCGGCGCGGCATAGCTCTTCACGTCTTCCATGCGCATGCGCATGTAGGGATCGAGCGACAGGTAATGGTTGCGCACCAACAGTTGGCCATCGCTGATGGCCGGCAGCGGCAAGGACTCAAGGCGGAAATTGTCCGGCGCGACCACGCCCTGTGGGCGCGAGGCCAGCACGATCCTCTGGTAAGTGCTCATCGTCTTGTCCTTTACAGTTTGGCGGCCACGTCGAGCCGCTTCAGGTATTTGAAAGTGCCCATGGCCTTGGCGACCAGCTTGTCGCCGTCATGCAGCTCGGCTTCGCAAAAACACATCGTGGTGGAGCGATGGAAGGCATGGCCGGATGCAACCAGACGGCTGCCAGGCTGGCCGGCCGGTTGCAGGAAACTGGTCTTCATCTCCACCGTCACGCCGACCCGAGAGTCCGGATCGAGCGAACGTCCGGCCAGCGACATCACCACATCGAGCAAGGTCATCACGACGCCGCCGTGCGTCACCTGCCAGCTGTTCATGTGGCCGGGCTTCAGGTTCAGCGCAATCTGCGCGCGGCCGTCGGCCATGCCGAGGAACTCGACACCGAGCTCATTCAGGAAAGGAATCTCGACCGGGAAAGTGGGCTTGTCCATGGCAACCGGGTTCGCGTGCAGGCTTATTCGATCTCGTAATCCATGCACTGACGCGCCTGGCGCACCGCGCCGACGAAGGGCTTCAGCGCCACGTGCTGTGGATGGTTCTGGTAGGCGTCCAGTGCGGAGGCCGAGGCGAATTCCGAGTACAGCACCACGTCATAGGTGCACTCCATGCCGGGCTCGGCCAGCGCCACTTCGAACTTCAGGATGCCGGGCACGATGTCGGCGCAGGCGTCGAGCAGCGCCTTCATCTTGCGCGCATTGGTCGCCTTGTCCGCGCCTTCGGCCTCGTCCTTCAGTTGCCACATCACGATATGCTTGATCATTGCTGTTGCCTTGCCTTTGCTGTACTTGAGATGATTGATGTTGTTGATTGATTGCCCGCTTGTCGCCCCAGGTCATCGACGGCGGCCGTGGCCGTGCCGTGGTCAGAACCAGCCATCCTGCATCTGCAATGCCGTCGCGTCCAGCGAGGCCAGCAAATCGAGCTGCGCATCGACCCTGGGAACTTCGTGCGCATGGAACCACAGGCAGGCCTGTCGCTTGCCGGCATAGAAATCAGCGTCATTGCCCACCGCCGCTTGCTGTACATCGGCCGCCAGATACTGCTCGAGCCAGATCCAGCCCAGCACCAGATGCCCGAAGGCTTCGAGGTAGACGGTCGCGTTGGCCAGCGTCAGGTTCAGGTCGCCGCTCGCATGCAGGGCTTGTGTGACTTCCGCCAGTCTATGCCAGCGTCGGGATAGCGCTGCAGCCTGCGGCAGCTTGCCGGCGCGCGCGATGGTCGCCATCACCCTGTCGCTCAGCAAGCGGAAGGCTTCGCCGTTGCGCATCGCCACCTTGCGGCCCAGCAGGTCCAGCGCCTGTATGCCGTGCGTGCCTTCGTGAATGGGGTTGAGGCGGTTGTCGCGATAAAACTGTTCGACCGCATAGTCGCGCGTATAGCCGTAACCGCCGTGCACCTGTATCGCCAGCGAATTCGCTTCCAGGCACCACTGCGAAGGCCAGGACTTCGCGATCGGGGTCAGGATGTCGAGCAGCAGCGTGGCCTGCGCGCGGGTAGCTGGCTCCGGCGCAGTCTTCTCTTCGTCGACCAGCCGCGCGCAATACAGCACCAGCGCCAGCGCGCCTTCGACATAAGCCTTTTGCGCGAGCAGCATGCGCTTCACGTCAGCATGCTCGATGATCTTCACCTGCGGCTGGGCCGGGTCCTTGGCTTGCGGATGGCGACCCTGTGGCCGGTTGCGCGCATAGTCGAGCGCATGCAGGTAACCGGTGTAGCCGAGCATGACTGCGCCCAGTCCCACGCCTATGCGCGCCTCGTTCATCATGTGGAACATCGCGGCCAGTCCCTGGTGCAGCGTGCCGACCAGATGGCCGACGGCGCCTGCCTGCCCGGCGGGGCGGAACTTGCCTTCGCCGAAGTTCAGCAGGCAATTGGTGGTGCCGCGGTAGCCCATCTTGTGGTTCAGGCCTGCAAGCGCGATGTCATTGCGCTCGCCCAGGCTGCCATCGTCATTCACCAGGAACTTGGGCACGACGAACAGCGAAATGCCCTTCACGCCCGGGATCAGCTTGCCATCCGGGTCCGGCACCTTGGCCAGCACCAGATGCACGATGTTTTCTGACAGCTCATGTTCGCCGCCCGAGATCCACATCTTGTTACCGCGCAGGCGATAGCTGCCATCCGGCTGCGGCTCGGCGCGGGTCGTGATGTCGGACAGGCTGGAACCGGCCTGCGGTTCGGACAGGCACATGGTGCCGAGGAAGCGCCCGGCCAGCAGCGGCTTTACGTACTTGTTGATCTGTTCGGACGTGCCGCACTTGAGCAGCGTGTTCGCATTGCCTATGGTGAGCATCGGATAGGCGGCGGTCGCGACATTGGCGCCCTTGAACCACGCAAAGCCGGCTTTCTCGATCACGCATGGCAGCTGCATGCCGCCGAGTTCGTAGTCCTGCCCGGCCGCCATCAGGCCGGCGTCGCAGAAGGCCTTCAACGCAGCGCCGACCTCGGGGATCAGCGTGACCTTGTGGCCGTCGAACGTGGGCTCGTTGATGTCGGACTTGCGGTTGTGCGGCGCGAATTGCTCGGTCGCGAGCTGCTCACACAGGTCGAGCACGGCATCGAAGGTTTCGCGGCTGTGGTCGGCAAAGCGCGGGCGTGCGCACAAGGCACTCGCATCCAGCCACTCGTGCAGCAGGAAATCGAGGTCGCGCCGGGACAGGATCAGCGAAGCCATGGGAATGTGCCTTGCGTGGCGACGAGGAACGAGGACGTAAGCAAGAGAGCGGGAGCGTCGGTGACGAAGTGCTCGCAGCGCAGCAGCCGGCGCAGTGCGCCGGCGCTGCCTGGTTAGCTTGTCAGAGCACTTCGAACAGGCCGGCTGCGCCCTGGCCGCCGCCGATGCACATGGTGACGACCACATACTTGACGCCGCGGCGCTTGCCCTCGATCAGCGCATGGCCGGTCAGGCGCGCGCCGGAAGTGCCGTAAGGATGGCCGAGCGCAATTGCGCCGCCATTCACATTGAGGCGATCCATCGGAATGCCGAGCTTGTCGGCGCAGTACAGCACCTGCACGGCGAAAGCTTCATTGAGTTCCCACAGGCCGATGTCTTCGACCTTCAAGCCGGCCTGCTTCAGCAGCTTGGGGATCGCGAACACCGGACCGATGCCCATTTCATCCGGCTCGCATCCGGCCACTGCAAAGCCGCGGTACAGGCCCAGCGGCTGCTTGCCTGCGGCAGCGGCGGCCTTGTCGCTCATCACGATGGCTACCGATGCGCCGTCGGAGAACTGGCTCGCATTGCCGGCGGCGACCACGCCGCCCGGCATGGCGGTGCGGATCTGCGACACGCCTTCGTAAGTGGTATCGGCACGAATGCCTTCATCGGCCGACACCGTCACGTCACGGGTGACGATCTGTCCGGTGTTCTTGTCAGCCACGGCCATGCGGGTGGTGACGGGCACGATCTCGTCGTCGAACTTGCCGGCATCGCGCGCGGCAGCGGCGCGCAACTGGCTCTGCACGCCGTAATGATCCTGGCGGTCGCGCGCAATGTTGTAGCGCTTGGCGACATTTTCCGCAGTCTGCAGCATCGGCCAGTAGATTTCGGGCTTATGTTCGGTCAGCCAGTCTTCCTTGAACATGTGCATGTTCATTTCGTTCTGCACGCAGGAGATGGACTCGACGCCGCCGGCCGCATAGATATCGCCTTCGCCGGCGATGATGCGCTGGGCTGCGCTGGCAATGGTCTGCAGGCCCGACGAGCAGAAACGGTTGATGGTGATGCCGGCCGTCGTCACGGGGCAGCCGCCGCGCAGCGCCACCTGGCGCGCGATGTTCCAGCCGGTTGCGCCTTCGGGGTTGGCGCAGCCCATCATCCCGTCTTCCACTTGCGCCGGCTCGATGCCGGCCCGCGAGATCGCGGCGGCCAGCGCCGCGCCGCCAAGGGTCGCGCCATGCGTCATGTTGAAGCCGCCCTTCCAGGACTTGGCGAGCGGGGTACGGGCGGTCGAAACGATGACGGCATCGGTCATGAGGGTCTCCGGATTTTGTTTTTTTGTAAGCCTTGCAACTGCCGCCCGCCCGACGCGCCGTTGCAGCAATCAGGTAACTGGCAGTGGGCGATCAGGCAGCAGAAAAAGCAGTTTTCGAGAATAGCATAGTTGTATGTACGACCGTTCTATTCGGCACTGCAACAAGCGAATGCGCGCACATCGAGTTCGTAAGCTTCTGTAAGGTTCAGCAAGCACCGCGTAAGTTTCGCTGCCTACACTCCGGCAAATTGCACATCGGGCACCCACAAGCAGCCGCACCCTGTATTGCACGGTCGCAGCCACTTGTGAATGCCTGCTGAGTAATTTGAATCATCCCTATAAAACCAAGGAGACATCATGGCAACTGCCCAGGCTTCGGCTGGCATCACTGCCGAAGAGCGGAAAGTCATTTTCGCATCTTCGCTCGGTACCGTTTTCGAGTGGTACGACTTCTATCTGTACGGCTCGCTGGCCGCGATCATCGCGAAACAGTTCTTCGCCGGTACGGATCCCAACACGGGCTTCATCTTCGCGCTGCTGGCCTTCGCCGCAGGCTTCCTGGTGCGTCCGTTCGGCGCGATCGTGTTCGGCCGCCTCGGTGACATGGTCGGTCGCAAGTACACCTTCCTGGTGACGATCCTGATCATGGGCCTGTCGACCTTCATCGTCGGCCTGCTCCCCAACTACAACAGCATTGGCATCGCTGCACCGGTGATCCTGATCTCGCTGCGTATCCTTCAGGGCCTGGCGCTCGGCGGCGAGTACGGCGGCGCAGCCACCTACGTGGCCGAGCACGCACCGGACGACAAGCGCGGCGCGTTCACCGCCTGGATCCAGACCACCGCGACCCTGGGCCTGTTCCTGTCGCTGATGGTCATCCTGGCGACCCGTACCGCGATCGGTGAAGAAGCCTTCGCTGACTGGGGCTGGCGCGTGCCGTTCCTGGTGTCGGTCTTCCTGCTCGGTATCTCGGTCTGGATCCGTCTGTCGATGAATGAATCGCCGGCCTTCCAGAAGATGAAGGAAGAAGGCAAGGTCTCGAAGGCTCCGCTGTCGGAAGCTTTCGGCCAGTGGAAGAACCTGAAGGTGGTGATCCTGGCCCTCGTCGGCCTGACCGCCGGCCAGGCCGTGGTCTGGTACACCGGCCAGTTCTATGCGCTGTTCTTCCTGACGCAGACGCTGAAGGTCGATGGCGCCACCGCCAACATCCTGATCGCTGCTTCGCTGCTGATCGGCACGCCGTTCTTCATCGTGTTCGGCGCACTGTCCGACAAGATCGGCCGCAAGAACATCATCATGGCGGGCTGCCTGATCGCTGCTGCCACGTTCTTCCCGATCTTCAAGGGCCTGACCCACTATGCGAACCCGGCGCTGGAAAAAGCCCAGGCTTCGGCTCCGGTCACCGTCATTGCTGATCCGGCAGAGTGCCAGTTCCAGTTCAACCCGACCGGCACCAAGAAGTTCACCTCGTCGTGCGACATCGCGAAAGCGAAACTGGCTGCGGCTTCGGTCAACTACCAGAACGTCGCGGCACCGGCAGGCACGCCGGCCGTCATCAAGATCGGCGACAAGGAACTGGCTTCGTACAGCTCCGCTGGCATGTCGAAAGAAGACGCATCCGCGAAGGACAAGGAGTTCACCGACGCGCTGAAGGAAATGATCAAGGAAGCCGGCTACCCGGCCAAGGCTGATCCGTCCCAGATCAACAAGCCGATGGTCCTGCTGCTGCTGTTCATCCTGGTCCTGTACGTGACCATGGTTTACGGCCCGATCGCAGCGATGCTGGTCGAGATGTTCCCGACCCGTATTCGCTACACCTCGATGTCGCTGCCCTACCACATCGGTAACGGCTGGTTCGGTGGCCTGCTGCCGACGACCTCGTTCGCGCTGGTCGCGTTCAAGGGCGATATCTATTACGGCCTGTGGTACCCGATCATCATCGCGCTGATCACCGCCGTCATCGGTATCCTGTTCGTGAAAGAAACCAAGGACAACGACATCAACGCTCACTGAGCGATGGTGCCG
>JACCDR011035709.1_pt1 | contig 71909 bp, 58 predicted proteins | sample 7446431 | NCBI WGS metagenome assembly JACCDR01 (sample SAMN15323443, study PRJNA562643) | freshwater metagenome | isolation source: river surface water | place: USA:Blue River Watershed | collected 2017-08-17 | reverse complement strand
CTTTCTTACTAAAATTTGAAGCAAAATTCATATCTTTCTCTTTCTTAGCAAAATTCTCTTTAACTTGAAGATTCTTCTTTTTATTAAAAACAAGTTTTAATTTTAAAGAAAGAAAAAGAAAAATAAATTTTTTAGAAAAATAAGAAAAAGAAAACTAAGTGTAAAGTTTATTTTCTATGAAAGAAAATTGTATGGAGGTCGGAATGATATCAATTGGGACAGTAGATGTGGTAGTATCAAATGTAGAAGACGTGTTCACATGCAAACTAAGCGTTGTGTACAACATGAAAACCAACAGAATTCATGATTTCTCTAACACAGAGTGCTTCATTAAACATATTAAAACAGATGACTTAATAAAGTCAAGTATTAAAATTATCGACAATAACAAATGGTCAGTATACGACCCTTTTTTAGTTGAAATTAAATGCCCATTAGTGTGTAAATATGACACTGTTTTTGTTAGTGGCAAACAACAACTAGTTGCTGTTACTACTGCCCAAAATAGGGAAATACCAAAGATGACGTGGTCATCAATCACAAAGGTGAAAGACCTCATGTCAACTGGTAAAGAGTTGTTGTTTTTAAACTCTAAGTTATGGAAGACCAACAGTGATAAGAATTGGTCACTTGATAAACATGATGAAATACTAGAACACTTTATAGTTAAATTAGGTGGTTCTAAGATTATAGCTGATAGAAGCTATGACATCTACGTCGGTTATAAGCTTTCTCAGTACTCTGGAAACGGATACAACTTTTCCGTCGCTGTGCCGTCAGAAGACAAAGAAACACGCAAAGGAGACTCTAAATGAAAAAGATTCTATCAAAAGAGGATTTGAAACAAAGAGTTGAAGAAATGGGCAAAGAAGTGACAAAGAAATACAAAGAAAAGGACATGATTAAATTTGTTGTTCCGCTTAAAGGTTCATTTATTTTTGCAGCCGACCTTATTAGAGAAGTGAAGATCGATAACGTTGAGATCGATTTTATAAATATGAGGTCATATGATGGTGTGAAATCAACCGGATCCGTTATGATAAACGGTGACATTGATGTATCAGGTTATAACGTTATTATTGTTGAAGATATCATAGACTCTGGGTTATCTATAACGTCATTGTGTTGTAAAATGCTTGAATTAAACGCTAAGTCAATACTTGTGATATCATTACTGTATAATGATAAGTCAAATTTCAGACCGGACTTATTCGGATTTAAACACACTGGCAACTTTGTTGTTGGTTATGGTCTTGATTATAACCAAACGTATAGGAATTTAGATGGCATATACGAATTATAAATAAATTTGTGGGGTCAGTATTAATACTGACCCCACAAATTTATTTATAATTAACTTTATTTAGAATCCTCATTCTTAATAGCTTCTAATTCTTTATCAACGTCATCGAGTTTCTTTTTACCAAATAACACCAACACAAGTTTCCATACTTCGTGAATTGTTATAGACGCCGGTCCGCCGAGTGCAAGTATTAACGATTCCCACCATTTCATACCAAAAGCAAGATTAGATACTATAAATAGAGCTGCTCCGAGTAATACTAAAATTAGTCTTATGGCAGTTTTTCCTTTTTCAGTTTTCATTTCTTTTTTATTTGCTGTCACAACAGATATAAACACTTTTAGTATTAATGCTATACTTGCTGATACTCCCATAGTCCTTTCAATAGACAACTCATCTGTCGAAGTCATAAGTCTTTGGTGTTCAAGATTTTGTCTAAGTGACAAAAGCTGGTCACATAGTTCTTTTGGTCCTTCACACGTATTTGATGCTAACGCAGTAAAAGAAATTAATAACACAGCCACAATAACTGTGGCTAATATGACGTACTTAATGTTATTTTTCATACAATCACCATAACTCTATTAGGTCATCACCACTTTGGTGGACATCATGTTTAAAGTTCCCCATTCTTCTAATGTCATCTATATGTTGAGTGTCTATTAGAACAATGTTCTCAGCCAGAACCCTAAGTGATGTGTTATTACCTGACATTTTTGCGAGTCTATTTGCAGTGTCTATAGCTTTTAATTCCATCTCTATTAGCATGTTAAACACTGAGCTAACATCTGCTGCGCAGTACGGAATTTCAATGTTGCTTACAACCGGGTCTGATCCAAGTGAAACAATTTTCATTGCTATATCGTAAGCCATGTCAAGTTCTTCTTCTGCGTGATCTTCGAAGTGTTCAAACAGTGAATCTCTCCACGCACTACTGTGGATCCTATCGGCGTTTGACCTGAATGCTACATGTAAGGAGTACTTTTGTGACAGTAAATTGGTCAAACAAAAGATTACGTTGTCCTTGCTTGTGTTAAATAGACCCTCTCTTGGGTCTGGTGACAAAACACTTTCAGCAACTTTCAGCAACTTTATAGCCTTGTTAGTCATACTTATCCAACTTTCAGTGTTATGGTTTGAAACTGTTCAACAAAAGCCGTTATTAACGTCTTATTGACAATGGCTTTTGTGTCGTGTTTTCAACACAAAATGTTGTTTTTGCTGTAACTACTGTGTTGAATGTTGGTATACCAACTACGTCCATTATTCCAAGAGACACAACGTCCTTCGGGTTAAGATACCAATCAGTTCTTTCAACCTCTCTCATTTTTTGCTGGAAAAACCCGAGTTCTTGTCCGCTGTTTTTATCCAAGATCTTAAAGATCTTTTTGTTCAGCCTCGAAAACTCCTTCATGTCACTTTTCATTTCAGCGTATTTGCCTGATGATGACGTCCAGGCGTCATGTATCATAAACGTTGAGTTTTTTGATATGAATCTCATGCCTTTTTTTCCGCATGAGGCTAATACTGCGCCACAGCTCATTGCTTTTCCTATGACAACCGTTGCAACATCTATCTCAGAATTGTCAATTATATCAACCATAGCTAATAATGAGTATATGTCGCCACCAGGCGAGTCAATTATTATTGGTATGACATCCTGTTCAATTTCGTGAGCAGCGCACACTTCTTCTTCGAATCTTTTTAGTGACGCTGACGTAAACGATCTTACGTATGGCACAACCATAGGTTTCAATAACTCGTGCTTTTTTGCTGATATTGATTTGTCAACAGATATTTTGTGGTACATATTAACTCCTGTCATGTGTGTTACATATGTTATACACCACACATTGCTTAAGAAAAAAGTGTAAGTATAATTGTTGGTTTAATAATTGTGGCGGTAACTCGTTACAAATCAACATTTTCTACTAAAGAGAAAGACATCCCCCAGCATGGAAAAAACCTACGTTCTCGACACAAATGTTCTAATACATGACCCAGACTCTATTTTTAAGTTTGGTGATAACAACGTTATCATACCGATCTATGTTATAGAGGAAATTGATAAGTTCAAGCATGAATCATCAGAAAGAGGAAGATCGTGTCGATCTGTGTCGAGATCTCTCGACGCGTTAAGATCGAAGATGGGTTCGATAGGCAACAGTGTTGGGCTTCCAAATGGTGGGACACTTCGTGTCGTATCACTTGATGAGTCTGTGTTTAATAGACTTGGTGATGATATATCGTATGACAACGCTATACTTAAAATGGCGTTGAAATTAAAGTACGCTGGTGACTCAACAACAGACACCATACTCGTCACAATGGATGTTAATTTACGAATTAAAGCTGATTCACTAAATTTGAAAGCTGAGGAATACCTTAGTAGCAAAGTTGTACAAAAAGATAAAATGTACTCAGGTGTTGTTGAAGCGTATTGCACATCTGATGACATTGACTCATTCTTTAGAAGTGGTAAAGTCGATATCTCTGGATTTTATGATGAGAGTGTTTCTGGTAAGTTATACCCAAACACATACATACAACTAATATCAGTTGATAACAATCAACACAAGGCTATAGGTAAATTCGAAAAATCATCTGGGTATATGAGAAAGTTAAACACGCCAAAAGACGGTATCTTTGGTGTGAAGACGAGAAGCAGAGAACAGGCTTTTGCAATTGATATGTTGCTTGATGACAATATTAAGTTAGTAACACTAACTGGTATAGCTGGTACCGGAAAGACTATGATAGCTTCTTTGGTTGGGTTGCACAAAGTAATAGAAACTGAGACTCACTCACGCCTGTTGATCAGCAGACCAGTAATACCAATGGGTAGAGACATCGGTTTTCTGCCTGGTGATGTTAATGAAAAATTAAGACCATGGATGCAACCAATATTTGATAATATTGAATTCATAGGTAAGAGAAGTGGAAAAACAGAAGATTTTCAGAAGCTTCTTGATGAAGATATTATACACATAGAACCACTAACATACATTCGCGGACGTTCTATACCAGACCAGTTTTTCATTCTTGATGAAAGCCAAAACACAACACCACATGAAGTTAAAAGTATAATAACAAGATGTGGTGAGGGGACAAAAATTGTGTTGACTGGTGACCCATACCAAATAGATAATCCGTACGTAGACGCTGTTAGTAACGGTTTAATATATACAGCTGAAAAATTCAAGGAGCACGGAATAGCTGGTCATATGAGTTTTGTAAAGGGTGAAAGATCGAAGCTTGCTGATTTGGCCGCTAACATAATGTAAAAATCAAAACAGTTATTTGGTTAAGTTTGGGACGCCACAGTGTGTCCCAAACCTGTATTTTATAGGAGATATAATGGAAAAAATAGATAGACATTATTTTGAAAAAGCCATAACTGAGGTCGCTCCGTTTGAGGTTGAATTGGAAATAGACCCAACACAACCTCATCTTGGGCTTAAATATATAAATGAGTCACTCGCTAAATGTAGAAATTATCTTAATATAGTTCAGAACCACATGCAAAACTTAAAAGTGTATGAGAAAAAGATAAGAATATCGCTAAAGACCATGGAGCTTGATTTTGAGTTTAAGTTTAAAGAGAAGCTGTCAGATGATGTTGATGTGAAAAGGCTTCCATCAATAGAGGACAGAAAAGCTCTTGTAAGCACGATGCTACAAAAAGAAATAGAAGCTATGAATGAACTAAGTGTTCTCATGATTGACTGTCAGGACACATTTAAGATCTTGAAGTCAAAGTACGACCACTTAAATAAAACATCGCAAGATATAAAAATGCAAAAATCGATCGTTAAAGATGACATGTCAGTGAGAATGATGGGGTATGATGGGTACTCTAAGCCAAAAACGAGAGAGGTAAAGGTCACAAAAGAAGAAATACTTGACCCAAACTCAAGGCCGGAGTCATACCCGGAACCAATAGATGGTGTGCACGCAGCTATGATAGCTGATTTTTTCAACAATGGTCCGTCATGTGATGACCAGTTGTCAGTAGATGACCTTTTGTAAGACGAAGAAAAAAAGAAGTTCTTTCTTTGGTGTAAAAGAAAGAAAGAGAAAGCTTCTCTCAGCGAAAGTTGAAAAAAAAGAAGCTCTTTCTTTGGTGTAAAAGAAAGAAAGAGAAAGCTTCTCTCAGCGAAAGTTGAAAAAAAAGAAGCTCTTTCTTTGGTTTAAAAGAAAGAAAGAGAAAGCTTCTCTCAGCGAAAGTTGAAAAAAAGAAGCTCTTCTTTGGTGTAAAAGAAAGAAAGAAAGAAAGCTTCTCTCAGCGAAAGTTGAAAAAAAAGAAGCTCTTTCTTTGGTGTAAAAGAAAGAAAGAGAAAGCTTCTCTCAGCGAAAGTTGAAAAAAAGAAGCTCTTCTTTTGGTGTAAAGAAAGAAAGAGAAAGCGGAATGATGAGCTTCTCACCATTCCCTTTTAATTTCCGGTTATTTTTGACCAACGACCCGACCTGCTAATGCAGGTCATCATAATCGTTGGTTCACGGTCTAACGGTCTAACGGTCTAACGGTCTAACGGTCTAACGGTTTAAGGTGATTAAAATGGCATTTGAATTTGACCTTGATAACACAGAAGCAGTTAAAGTAAAAAGCATTGAAAATTTCAAACAACAAAAACCGGGCGAAAAAGCTCGACTTTCGATCATCTCATTCAGAAAAATGTCTGATGTTATAATTGACAGAAAGCAAAAAGAAGCTGGTAGACATTTCAGTGATTCAGAAAAAGCAGAGATTATAGCAGAAGCTGACAAAAAGCTTGCAGCGAAATTAAACAAAAGTGTTAGTCAACTCACCGAAGTTGATAGGTTATCTCTTGACAATGTACGTCTCATGACAGAGCGTACACATTATAAAGATGGTATTGGAACCATTCGTTGTATGTCAAAATTTGAAGGCAATAACTTGTCACAGCAAGAAATTTGTTGTCAGCACCTTGGTGAACCATCACAAAAAATAGGTACCATAGTTATGAAGTACCCTGTTGACAAACATGGGAAGGTAAACCAAGACCTTCTTAGAAACAGAGAGTACATCGAGTTTTATGTTTGGGCTTTTTCACCAAAGAAATTTGACCAGATTAGATCGAAATACGCTGAAGCAAAGGGTGACGATCCTCCTCGATCAAGAATTGATCTTAACGTCACACTTGATGGTGACCCAAAATACCAGAAACAGCTCATTGAGATCGCATCAGGCACTCCTTTCTTTTTGAGAGAAGACTTCCCAGTTGACATGAGAGTGTGGATTCTTGATAATGGTATTAGACTGTTTAAGCATGTTAGCGATTCACTCGGCTTTTCAATGAAAAAAGACACACTTCTTGAAAAGTTAGGTTTGAGCTCAGGATCATCTTATGACGATGACAAGCCAACTCCTCAATTAAATTCAGCGTCATCATATGACGACTTAATTAGCTAATTAAATGGTTGTGGTTCTCAAAATTGTTTTGGTTTTGAGAACCAATTTCACTTTTCACTCGCGATCATTATGATAGTACTTGGTATAGACCCGTCTTTATCAGCTTTCGGTTGGGCCGTTCACGATACAGATAGTGTTGGTAAACAAAGAAGAGTTGACAGTGGTCACATTTCACTACCTAAAGATGTCGTTGACGTGTATAAGTACACACATATAAGAGAAGTTGTTAATAAGATAATAAATGAGTATGGTGTTTGTTGCTGTGGTATAGAGAGTCCAGCCTATGGTGGTGACCCATTTCAGACCACGCATCATACACTTATGATATTTTCATTAGAGTCAATGTTTAATAACAGGAAAGACTGCGTTTTATTTGACCCAAGTACAGTTAAGTTCTTATCAAGAACAAATAGTATATGTGGGCCACGTGTGATGGATAAATCTGAGATGCAAAGAGTGTGTCAAATAGACACACTAGATTCGTCGGTAATAGATAATAATGAAGCTGACGCGTACATGGTTGCTAAACATGCAGGAAGGTTTTTTTCGTTTAAAAAGTCGCTCATACAAGTTAGTGATTTGAATACTGCTGAAAAACATGTCTTTATTGAAAAAGTAAAAAAGTCGATTGGTGGAAAAAAGAGGAAAAACGGTTTGATTTTCAAAGAAAACGCAAACTTTTTTTTGTACTCAAATGTACCGATAGACTCGGTAAGGAAGTCTCAAAAGGACGCTTTACCACACCTTTCCAGCGAAAGCGGTGGGTGAACTCATACACACAAAAAGGAATAATCAAATGGCTGCACCAAAGTTACACCCAAAATTAGAATCATTTTATAAGCTTATGACAAAAAAGATGGGTCAAGAATCAGTTGACTCAATCGTTGTGAAACCATCGTTTAAACTAAAACATATATCGACTGGTTCGACTATTTTAAATATGTTGATCGGTGGATCAAGGCTACCAAATGGTAGCTTTATTTGTCCTGGATGGCCAAAGGGAAGAATTATTGAGGTTTATGGTCAAGAGGGAAGTGGTAAGTCAACCATAGCCATGATGGGCATGGGTGAGGCAATAAGGTCAGGTGGCACTGGTCTGTATGTGGACCTTGAACACGCTGTTGTTGATACATACGCAATGAAACTTGGGTGTGATTTTAGACCACCTGAGATGGGTGGATCAGGTGCCGCAATTCGTGTATCACCTTCAACTGCTGAAGAGACACAGGTCATAGTAAACGCTGCAGCAATTGCTGGTGTTGACTTCATAGTGATTGACTCAGTTGCAGCAATGGTACCAAGAGCTCAAGCAAAAGTTGACCCACTTGATGAAAGTGATAAAGCTGGTCTGGCAGTGTTACCGCGGTTCATGTCAAATTGGATGCCAATGCTCCAATCCATCATAGCGAAAACTGGTACAATAGTCATATTCTTGAACCAAACGCGCGACAAGATTGGCCGTGAGGCTATGATGGCCTTCACAGAAGAGGCAAAAAAGTCAACCACCGGTGGTAACGCTCTCAAGTTCTACTCATCTATAAGGATGATGTTAAAACCAAAGCAGAAGACAAAGGCAAAAAAGTGGAACCCGCTCATTAAGGATTATCAAGAAGTTCCAATTGCAACTGATGTTCAGGTTCTTAACGTAAAGAACAAGATAGACGCTTTACAAGGTCATAACAGTATTGTTACAATAAGGTATGGTGTTGGCATAGACGAGCTAAGATCGATGTTAAATGTGTCAACTGCGTATGACATTGTTAAGATGACGAAAAACGCAAAAAGACAAGAGGTTTACTCATTCACATCACCAACTACAGGAAAGGTTATCGAACAGATCTCAATTGAGAAGTTCAGATCAGCCTTATCAAAGGATAAGGTGATGTTAGATGAAATGATCTCTTTGTGTCAGTCGAAATTGGTGTCAGAATTCAGGGCTATTGATGACTCTGAGATTGATGCTCTCGAGGAGAACGCAGTAACGACTGTTAATCATGATGCTGACGACGATATGATGCCGTTCGAAACTCAGGAGTTTGACGCTGAAGCTGAAGACACTGACAATCAAAGTGATGAATCAGGGTCGTTATCGGTTGACGACCTAATCAACGAAGACTAACACCAATTACCACGAGTGCAATGTCATTGACATTGCACTCGTTTTGTGTTTACAATGACATATGACGAATTCTCTGACATGCTGTGTAAAATAAAGCGCCTATATAAAGAGGCGAAAAATGAAGACCTTGTTACGGTGGATCAACTTGATGAATTCTTGTTGGTTAGACTTTTAAAGAAAAGGTCTAATGGGGCAAAAACACTAAAAGGAATACTATGAGGATACACGACAGTTTGTGGGATGAGGCAATTGCTAATTTCAGATTATCAGGTAAAACAAGACTGATGAGTGTCTTAATGAATTTTTCACATGATAAAGGATACATACTTAAAAAGCTTGGTATAACAAATCAAAATGATATAAGGAGGATATCATCAAATGGCAGCAAGTAAAAAACAAACAAAACAAACAAACGATAACGACAAGTCAATTTCTGATGAAGAAATTGAGTTTATGAAGATGTTCTCTGTACCGAGTGGTATAAGATGTCTTGGTAACTGTGATGGTGACGAAGAAGAAGTCATAATAAAGCCTGCTGTAGAAGAAAAGAAAAAGGTACAAAAGGCTGTGAAGCCGGTTAAGAAGACGCAACCACAGCAAACAAAACAAGACAGCACGGTTTCCACTACCACTGCCGTACAAGCAGTTGAGGTAGTTAATAACGTTGAAAGCATTAAGTCTAATAAATCAGATCTGAAATCAACAGTCACTGACGCTGTAACAGACTTACTAAATAAGTCTGGTAAGATGACTTTAAAAGACATAAAAACAACACTAAAAGATGTGACAACTGAGGTTATTTCAATATCTATGTGGACATCAATAATGAGGTCTTTTAAAAAAGACGGCGAATTCTATGTAAGCGATAAGCAATGACTATAAAAAACAACAGTGTGGTTTCATCGGTTAAGCGTATTGTACGCTTAGTGAATGTTGACTCATTAACATTAAGCGTAAATAACACTAATATAAAGTGTAAAGTTGGGTGTTATAGCTGTTGTAAGAGATGGATTGAGATATCAGTAGCAGAAGCAATAATAATAAGAAATGAGCTTGTTAACTCAGGTAAGTGGGATTATGTAAAGTTAAAATGTACTGAGTACGCTGACGTGTCGAAGAATTCAAACGAAACATCATGGTTTTTAATGAACTTACCATGTGTGTTGTTGGATATGAGCAACGCAACGTGTTGTGCGTATAGCGTTAGACCACCTCAGTGTTCTCTGCATTTTGTGACGAGTGATAGCAGTGTATGCCACCCATGGAAATACTGTTCTGAAAAACCAGACGTTATTGACTCATCGTCACTTGTTATGAAATTCGTTGGTGAATTCACTCACGCTGTTGGTGAGTCAGTGTTATCATTTAGGTCACACATACCAGTTGCTTTGCTAATAGCAGATAGAATTTCATCTTATGATATTGATAACAGTCATAGTTATACAAAAATCATGAATGACGTGATTAATGGAAGCAAATAACTGTCAATTCTGCACGACCAGTTTTTCTTCGTGCTATGTGTGTGAAAGGTGTTCACTGATATTGAACGATAGTAAATACGGCCCAAGGTTACTAAGGGGACACTTCATACTAAAGTATAGAGGTCTTCTCAGTGAGTCTGAGCTAAAAAAGCAGACAGACCTGTATTGTAGCACTGTAGTAAACAAGTTATACGAAAAAAAGGACAGCAATGGTAAAAGTATCGATAAGTAACTATCAATCGATAAGCAATGTTGACTTTGTAATAGACGGATTTACGTGTATAACGGGGAATACAAATGTTGGTAAGTCCGCTATAATGAGGGCTATAACAGGGTCAGTTTTAAACTCACCAACAATAGGTATGGTTAGAAACGGTGCGAAGTTTGCAAGTGTTAAGATGACACTAAACGACGGTAACGAGTTTTTATGGGAAAAAGGCGGCAGTGTAAACAGATATACCATCAATGGTAAATTATACGACAAAAATGGGTCATCACAGTTACAACAAATTATAGATTTTGGGTTCAAGTCAATAGAAATAGGAAGTGATACACTATACCCGTGGTATAGTAGACAGTTCAACCCATTGTTTTTAATAGATAAAAGTGGGTCTAATGTTACAGATTTTTTGTCAAAAATAAGCAACATGCAGTTTTTGCAGAACGCTCAGGTCATATCTAATAAAGCAAAAAGAAAGCTATCTGATTCTATAAAGTCAAGGAACGAAGATCTGTCAATAGTCAACAAGTCAATCCTTAATATGAAGGACATTGATTCAGTCAACGCCCTTCATGACGTAATAAGCGAGTTATTTGACTCAACAAACAGGCTAAGTAACAGTATAACGTCTATTAATGAGTATAACACGCTAATAACCTCTGTTAGTTCGTATATACACGACCTATCGTCTGATATAAGTATAAGTGACGCGTCAGTAGATACAACTGACATTAGTGTTTTAAGTAAACTAAGCGACCAAATAAATGATGTTAGTGGATTTATAAACCAAAATGACTGCAACATTGTGATAAATGACAATGATGTTCGTGTTCGTGATGCTGTTTTTATAAATGGAGTATTAGCTGCAAGCAGTGACCTGTCATTACTCGACACACAAGTAACTATATCTGAGTCTATCATTGATACAACTGATGCCGTTATCATTAAGTCAGCTGTTGATACAGCCGCTTCGTTAAACGTGATACAAGAAACAATTGATATAAGTGATATTAACTGTAACGGTTTTGATGATATAAAAATAATGATAGAGTTGATGAATGTTGTAAAAGACATGAGTTGTTACCATGACGTTGATGTATCAGACTTATCGATTGATTTTTCTTCATCAAGAAGTTTAGAGCAAGTATTAACAAGCTTAGTGACAACAAAACAACAGTTATTATCACAGCTATCTGACTTAAAGTCATTGTGCGAAGAGATAGACCTGTTGGATAGTGAAATTAATAAAATATCAGTGTGCCCACATTGTGGGCACGTTAAAGGGGGTCAATGTCAATAAAACCATTCATTAAGTGGGCAGGTGGTAAGTATAACATGTTAAAGTTTATAACACCTCTTGTACCACATAGTATAAATAATTACTATGAACCATTTGTTGGCGGTGGCGCCCTGTTACTTTATCTAATTGACAACGGTAGGATAAAGAACAAAGCGTATATATCAGACACAAACAATGACTTATATGTGACATACTTAGTCATAAAAGACAACTTTTCAAGTTTGGTTGATGAACTAAAAAAAGATAAATACACATATAACGAGTCATGTTATTATGACATTAGAAAGTCTGAACCAGATGACTGCGTTGAATCTGCTGCTAAGTTTTTATACCTTAACAAGTGTTGTTTTAACGGCTTGTACAGAGTAAACTCTAAGGGTGAATTCAATGTGCCGTTTGGCAGATACTCAAATCCAAAAATAATAAACAGTGAGCTGTTGGAGATCGTGTCGGAAAGGCTACAAGATACGGTTGTGCTTAACAGTGACTTTGAAATAACAGTAAAAACGGCCTGTGCTGGTGACTTTGTTTATTTCGATCCTCCATATGCTCAGGTTAAAAGTAACAGTTTTACGTCGTACACATCACGTGGTTTCACAAACGTAGATCACGCTAGGTTATCAGACACATTCCACAAACTAAAGTCATCTGGTGTGAATGTACTAATGTCAAATTCAACAGCTGAAATAGTGTATGACCTGTATAAAGATGATACAAAACAAGAAGTGGTGTCGTGTAGATCTATATCAGGTCATGCAGACAGCAGGAAAAAAGTAAAAGAACTTCTTATTTATTAGTCACCGAAAACATAGTATAAAATGTTTTCTATTGTTGATGGTGTTGTCAGTATTGTTATATCAATAGATGCTATATCAGTGTCAGCTGGTGAATTCTGCGACGAAAACATCATCACAGCCCCCTGAGCAATTTTAAATATAGGTGTTGACGACCCATTGACTGATATTGATACATCAGACGTTGTGTTGTTCTTCACCATTATTAATTTTGCTTTATTGACCGACCCGAATGGTACGCTTATAACTGAGTTTACCATTGTAAGCTGATTAACATCAATCTGCCCTATTGAGCTAGCGTTATACTGTGACTGTATTGAAAAATTCGCAACACCTGAGTTTTGCGGTGCTCCTGGCGGCGTGTATGTTAGTGATATATTAGATGTTGATACTAATGGCATGGTTCTTCTCCTAATTTGATTTAGAAAAAAAGGTTAACAACCACGTGGTTTTTTATTTTGGAGGGTTCTATTATGATTTTAATGCAAGAAAGCGACAAACCAGTATTTAATAAACAATGGTTTTCTGATTATAAGTTTCACTTAGTTGAAACAATAGACAAATTTTCTAAATTGGTTGATATCTGTATAAGTAAAAAGCTATTTTCTATTGACTGTGAAACAACTGGCGTTGACAATAGGATATACCCAGATGAATACTTCAATGACGGTAAGAAAACGAAACATGGTATAAGAACAGTCGATAAAGTAGTAGGTTTGTGTATATCACCAGACGGTGTTAATGGATACTATATACCACTAAATCATGAGGCTGAGGGTTCTGTTAATTTACCAACAGATGACGCCGCTGATCTGTTAACAAAGTTAATGAACAGCGGGGCTAAAGCTATAATGCACAACTCTAAGTTTGACTGTGAGTTTTTGTACCCTCTGACAGGAAAAGAAGTATACGGTAAAGACGACATAGATGATACCATGGTTATGGCTAGGGTCATAAACCCTCTTAAGAGTAGCCCAGCAGGTCTAAAACAACTAACAAAAAAACACTTTAACATAGACATGATTGAGCTCGATGAATTGTTCACACCAGAGAAAATGGAAGAGATGAAGAGAGATGGGAAGGGATACAACTTTGCTGTGTTACACCCAAGAGAAGGACTTGAATATGGGTGTTCTGACGGTATATTTACATACAAGTTATACGGTGTGTTGAGCGGGATACTATCACAAAGTGATAAGGCTCCAGATAAGGGTATATACAACGTTGAAAAAAGCTTCGTCAATGTGTTGAGGAAGATGGAGAGGAACAGGGTTCATGTTGATGTTGAAAAGCTAAAAATGTTGCAGGTTGAAGCTGACAAAGAGTTGCAGTCTATATCTGACATTATAGTTGATAACATAGAATCAAAGACCGGTAAAACAGGTAAGTGGTTAACACTTAATATTGGGTCGCCAATACAGCTTAGTAGGGCGTTTATAACAGACCAAGAAGGCTTAAAAATAAAACCAACAACAGACATTTTCGTACCAGATAGTTTTGGTGATAGCTACAACAACGATGACGATGACGACGATGACGACGGCACTGGTGACAATGAAAAATCAGATGAGAAGGTTTATTCTCTAAAGGATGACGTTCTTAAGCGGTTACATGAAAAGCTTGGTGACAAGTATCAAGTTAAAAGAGAAGGTCATGACGTAAAAGAGTCTATATTTTCACTCATAATAGAGTGGAGGCACTATTTGAAGCTGAAAGGGTCTTATGTTGACCCATTGCTTTCTTCACACGACAAGAATGGTGATGTTAGACCAAGCTTTAATCAGTTTGGTACTGACACTGGTAGGTTATCAGCTAACGCAGGAAGGATAGACCATGGGTACTCTGGTATAAACTTTCAGGGAATACCACGTGACTCTGATGAGGACAAACCAGAACTATTTAAAATGTTACGCTCAATCATCATACCACGTGATGGAAGGCTTCTCGTGAAGCTTGACTTTGCTGGTGAGGAACTTAGAGTTGTTACAAATTTGTCTGGCGATCCGGTGTGGTCTGACTCTTTCTTAAATAAAGATGGTGACATTCACAGCATCACTGCTAAAACTCTGTTCGGTAAAGATACGATCTCAAAGCATGAAAGAGGAAAGGGGAAGGGGTGTAACTTTGCTTTCATATACGGTGGTGGAGCTGGCGCTATACAACGAAACATAGGATGCTCTATCGAAGACGCACAAAGACACATGGCAAACCTTAAGAAGGATGTTCCAGTTCTTATGGGGTACATTGAACACCAAAAAGCGTACGCAAGGAAGCACAAGTGTATACACACGTCATTCGGTAGGATGATACCAATTATAAACACTGACTCTGAGGACAGGAAATTAAGATCACAAGCTGAAAGAAGGGCAATCAATTATACCATTCAATCAACATCAGCTGATATTATAAAGTTGGCTATGTGTTTCGTAGACAAAAACCTAAGAGACACTGGTCTTGATAAAGTGTGTAGATACATACTAACTGTTCACGATGAAGTTGTGTTTGAGGTTGTACCAGAGTATCTAATGGAAGTTGTTAGAAAACTTGATGAGTGGATGACAAAGCCATGGAAGCTGAAAAAAGTGTACGGAAGGGAGTGGGTTGTACCACTGCTGACTGAGCCAGGGATTGATATAAACTGGAAAGCGAGGTACAACTTTTTTGAGATGGTTGATGGTGTGCCAGCTAATCCAGGAGATATAGGACCTGATGGTAAGTACGCAGGGAAGAAAAAGAATCTATACGCTCACAATGGTCGTATATATAGTGATATACCAGATTTTTTGAAGAACTATATAAGAAGAGCTGATAGCAATGGTGACAGTTGTTCTAAGCCAAGTGAAGATTCAACACGTGACGTCAGCTGTTCTAAGCCAAGTGATGAGTCAACACACAACACTAAACATGCTGAAAAAACGGTTAACGTTGACATCACAATGGACCAACCAGTGGTAATAAATAAATCAAATGAAAGCAAGAATGAAAGCAAGAATGATGATAAGCGTGATGAGCGTGATGTTGAGCGTTCTGACACAACATCTGTTCATAGGTGGGTGATGAAGTCAAATCTGACTGATTGGTCTCTGAAAAAATTAAACGCAATACTAATTTTAGCTGAGGGAGACACACCAATAAGAATAGTGACAATTGGAGGTAATGTTGTTATAAGTGAGGATGACGGTATAACGATTAATGTTGGTAAATTTTCTGTTTTGGCTGACTTATTTCTTTGATTGTTAATAACAAGTAGTAGTATGAAGTTGCCATCAACTTTGATATTTAAAATACTAAATGACGACGGTACCCCATGTACCGTCGTCGCTGACAGCAGCAACAACAAAGTACTGGCATCGGGTGCAGTGTATGTAAAGGTGCTGTACTTTGACGAAAATAGTACAACACAACAAAATAACATAACAAGCAGTATTTATAGCTTTGATCAATCAGTGTATCCTGGGTTTTATTATACAAATTACTATGACGCCAGTACAGAAAGATTTATAGACATAGTATCAGTTGTTTATAACAACAATGTTGTGTCGTCTGTGTCAAATTCAAGGTTTGATATAACGAAGTATGACTCTAACGATATATATGACTTTGTGACATGCAAAACTAAGTTTGATACAACGTCAAACACAGCTAAGTTTTACACTAACGACATAAATAATCCGTTCGCAGAATACAAATGTTATGATGATAGCGGCACACCATCAGTTAATTCTGTTTATAAAATGGTGAAAGAATAAACTTTTATCTATATAGTAGAGGTTATTGTAATGATATCGATATCACATAGTAAGCCGTGGTTTATACCAGTTAGACTGTCAAACGCAATTGGACAGCCAATAATACACTCATTCAGTAACCTATCAAGTTCAAGTAATAGTAATCTTAACTTTAAATTTAACTGCATATCGTTTGATAGTTCTGGTACAAAAACTGTGTACAACAACAACAACTTAACTAACTTTTCATTAGTAAGAGTTCCGACACATGACATGTATATGTTTGGATGTGATAAAACGTCATCAGCAATCATAAAAAATAATATAACTAAACCGTTTATTTTTGACTCAAAATGTGTATCAATAATGTCATTTATGTGTGACCAAATGATAACACCGTATGTTGTTACAGTTAATGTTGTTGACAATGGTCCAGATGATATATTTGCTGTTAAGTATCTTAGATCTTCTGTAAAAAACAACGCCATTGAGTGGTCTCATGAAACTTCATATGTAAGTGGACAAACAGCCGTTAGTATAACCTCGGTTCCAATAAAAAAGAAAAATTATATTTCATATAATGAAAATGGTGCTCCAAACGAATCAATGTTTGAAAGGAAGTGAGTGATGTCTATACGAGTGGCGTCATCGTTTTCATATATTGATACATCAACTGCACCAAGCGTAAAATACTACTATGAGACTAGTAGTTTCTCAGTGCCAGTTGTAATGATGAATTACAATAGTTCGTTTATTAATTCATCTATCAATGGAAGAGTAACAGCCAGTGTGTATGGTCCAGGAGGTCTTGGTGGTATAATAACAACATCTGTACCGAGTAGTACTATATACATAGGAATTAAATCACTATCAGTGTTAAAAACAACGTACATCAGTAACTCCAATGGTTTGCACATGGTGAAGTTGAAAATGGAGTACTATAAAAGTGGGTTGTACACTGAATCACCAATAGCTATAAATATTGATTTTTTTCCTACTGATACACAATCAGCTCAGATAGGCCCAACATTTACAACGTCCATATTAGTGTATCAGTCATCTGTCGATGACCTTGTTAAAACAAAAATGATGTCACACAAAATAGAGAAAGGAACAACTCACGGAACAACTCATGTAATTAAGTATGATGGCGTGGTAAAAGCTGGTGTTGACATAGCAAATGACTCGAAAATAACTGAGGTAAAACGATGACAATTGACCCGAATGAAATGTGCAACAAAGGGTGTCGTAAAACACTATGTAACGCTGATACTAAAAACAACAGTTGGTGTTCAGTTGACACGTTTGGTGTTGTCACTGAGTGCCGGCTTGATGACATCACATACGGAGATGTAATATATGTGATTTCCAGGAATCAAAAGTTTATGAACGACTTGAAAAAGGTCACCACAGATGAAACGCTCTTGTACATAGCAAACAACACACAGCTGGTTGGTGATGAAAAAGACCAAAATGCTAAGTTCACAAAAAACATAAACGGTGGTGCGCCACCATTCTACACAGTTTTTGGTGGTCAATTATAATAGGAGTCATCATATGACATTTATAGACATAAGCGAGTATAACGGTGTTGTTGATTTTAATGGTGTTAAAAGTGACGGACATGAGGCTGTATTTTGCCGTCACAGCGATGGGTCTTATGATGATAAAAAGTGTGACTCATACATAAGGTCAGCTTCAGATATTGGTCTGTTAGTTGGAATTTATCATTTTGCTAGAACTGAATCAAAAAACTTTAAAAGTGATATAGAAAGGTCATACAATTACTGCGTGTCACATGATCTTGATCTTAAATACGCTCTTGACCTTGAAGTGCCAGAGTCAAATGCCATAATTGGGTCTGAAACTACAACTTTGCCAAATGGGAAAAAACTTGTAAAGTACACGCTTAAACCAGGTGCAAAGAAAAAACTTGAAACAGTGATAAACAACATCGAGTACGCAGACTCAGTCATGAAAGATGATTATATAGTGTACACTGGCAGGTCGTTTGTTGACATGTTTTCGTTGGTTGGTGAATTCTATAATAGATTTCTAAAGATACTGAATTCAAAACCTATTTGGTGGGCACACTATACGCTTGCAAAAAAGCCAACTATAAGTCAAGGTATGAAAAGGTGGGACGCGTGGCAGTACAGAGGAAACGCTTTTCCGCAGTTCAACATTCCAGCTGGAAAGTGTAGTGGTATATCAACGGCTGTTGACTTAAATACTTTTAATGACGATACCAGTATAAGTAAATTCCTCCATAGATAAAAAGTACCACGCTTCTGTGGTATAAAAGAAAGAACTTTCCCCGCGAAAGCGGGGGTGTACCTTCCATAGATAAAAAAAAGCGCCACGCTTCTGATTTTCCCCGCGAAAGTGGGGGTGTACCGTAAATAATTTTCCCCGCGAAAGTGGGGTAGTGTACCTACACGTGAGAGGACTGTTATATGGACTACATAAAGCATTGCATGTCATCATCAGGAACTATGAGTATAGGTGATTTTAAGTCATGTTTTTGTGATATGTGTTTCAATTCTGAATGTACAAGAAGTAAAGGTAGCACATCAAAGTTCGACATCAGGACGAAGAACTGGGAAAAGATATACTTTACTGGCGTTCAAAGAATTGATGAAAAAAACGACTCATATGAAAGGATTTTAAACAATGGGTTTTTTACGGTTGATAAGAGTCAACCGTACGTTATACAAAATACTGGATTTGAACAAACACATAATGCAGTTGATATTTCATCACCTGTTGATGTATCTGTAGCTTATGACTCGCACCAAGAAAAACCAATATTTATTGGTAGTGAACCTGGTAAAGGTGTAAGTAACGATCAACTAACCATAGTACTTGACGACTAAATTAAACACATACGGAGATACAATGACTGAATACTTTAAAAAGGGATACGTTAAAATAACATCAAGCGATGACACATCACAAATGGTGGTAATTGAAATGTGTATACCATGTGTCATATTTCAAACAATAAGCCCAGTTTTGTTTGCAAACGGTAAAGTAACAAGTATATCAATTAAAGACCCGATATCAGTTTGGATACCTAATTTATGTATGGACAGATTTAAGAGTGGTATATCAAACGACGAGTTTATAGACAAAAAAATAAACAAAGTGATTTCAGAAAAAGTGGACGACATTGGTAAGTTATTCGCTGGCGTTGCGTCGTTAGTTGTTGATAAGAACGACATACTCCCAATTTTACCACTTGGTACCTACATAAACGTTGAGTTTGTATCTAAGTACCAGGATTTGAAATTTGTGTTGCATTCTGTTTCTAACATTAAGAGCTCTGGTGTTAGTGAGTTGTACTCATCTATGAAGGATGAGTTTTCAAGTATAGTTATTGATTGATATTTATACACATCGGCTTCGGCTTTGATGCAAGGTGATCTTTTAGCTTTTCGTTAAACTCAACTGTGTGGTCTTCTATTATTTTTATAGCTGCTTTAAGCCTGTGAAAGTTATCGCTGTTTCCACACACGTCTGGGTGTGATTTTGCCATCAATATCTTGGCTTTTTTCTTCAGCTTTTCCAGTATTACGTTGGCTTCTTGCCCTCTTATTCTTATTGGTTTACTTTTTAAATAATTGAAAATTTTTTGCATATCAGACCCTAACACGCTAAACGCTTCATTTATACTCATTATACACCTCCGCGTACTAGTTATCCCGTAAATAACGGTTAATAATAGGTCTAATAAAAACTTTATTACACTATGAAGGTATGTGAAAATGGACAACGACGATTTGAAAGAAAGAATAACAAACGTGATGAAGGTATACAGTGCATTTGACGCACTGACAGAAGGTGGGATCAACGACGTATTTGACGAGACTGTTGATACACAGATGAAGTGTCCATGGCACGGAGCAGACAACAGACCGTCGTCAAGATATTATTACGGTGGTAGCAAGGTAAGGTCACACTTCTATTGTTTTAAGTGTCACATGAGGCTGAATTCAGTATCAATTTTTTCTAAGTTCAACAACATAAGGTTCATGGACGCTCTGAAAAAATTGGAGTCAAGGTTTGGTATTAAAGTAAAAGACAGGAATGAAATAAGTGTTATATTTAAAGATAAAGACCATAAATACGTTTCAGACAAATGGTCAGATATAGAGTCTTTGATTGTGTTGGCAGAAAACAAGCTTTTAAGGATAAAAGATAAATGTCATTTACATGACTATGTAAAATTCTGTAGGATAATAGACAACATTTCATATGATTTCATCAAGACGCAGTCAGGTAATCAAGATATGTCAAAAGCTATGTTTAAACTATTCAACATGATGAATGAAATCGTTGAACTTGATAGTGCTCTTAAGATGATAGAGTCTTATTGATTGTTAATAGTCCACCAGTTATAGGAAACACTTTATGGAACAATTTTCGAATAACGCAAGAACCGTGGTTAACAGGGTTGGTGGTATAACATCAACGACAGACTCTATAACAGTGTTATCATCAGTACTATTTCCTAGTATTCCTCAGTTTAGAATCAGGATAGACAACGAAATAATGCTTGTAACGAGTGTTGTTGGTAACACATTTTATGTTCAAAGAGGGTCAGAAAACACAAACCCTGATTTTCATAAAAATGGATCTATAGTTACTCACATACTAACAGCTGGGTCAATAAATCAGCTGATGTATGACATAGCGTCTACACCAGGGCCTCAGGGCCCACCCGGCATTCAAGGTGAACAAGGACTGCAGGGGTCAGACGGTTTAAAGGGGGACCCTGGTCCTCAGTATAGATTTAATAACACAGTTATAGCAGTTAACACATACACAGCGTCTGTTGATGAAAGAGTTTTATTTGTTCCGTTTGGAACACAAAATAACACAGTTATATACGCCCCACCATCGCCAAGTGACGGTGATAAGTTTTCTATAAAAAACTATTCTGTTATTAACGAACCATTTTCTATCAATGGTAACGGCAACACAATAGAACAACCTGGTACTGGCTCATCATCAAACCTTATAGTAATTAGTAATGGTGTTCAAGGTATTAGTATTGTTTATGAGTTCGTAAGCAGCCTGAATATGTGGATATCAGTATGACAGGTCAAGTATACACAATTGGGTCAGTCAACAGCACGCCTGGGTCCTATCCAATAGGTGTATCTGATGAGTATCAGCTTGGTGATATAAACTTTTCTCCATTCGCAAAAGATCTGCTAAATATAGAGGTTATTTTCAATAGAGCTGTTACTGAGTCAGCTCTATTGAAGAGTAACTACACGATAAACAATCAATCATCCATACAATCTACTGCTGATTTTGTTGCCGGGTCAAACGTTTTGTCGAATAGTGCTCTTGACCTGGAAGTCGGTATGACAATAACTATCACATCAGGTAATAACTCAGGGTTTGTTAGAACTGTTGTTAAAAAACTAAATGAATGGCAATACGAATTGGATGACAGTATGATGCACGATGACACATCATGTGAATTCGTTGTTAACAATAAACAAATTAAAAATGTTAAGTTTACAAGTTCCAACAACACATCAGTTAATATTGAGTTGTACTTTCATATAAAAAGTGGTAAAAGTCATAGATTAGAAATAAGAAATGTATTTGATTATAACGGCGCTGAAATAACACCTGAGTCGAAGGAATTTAATCCAGTACCCATTGATAATCCAGTTGCATTAGGGGCTTTTTCGTCTACAAATGGGTGCGTTGACATAGTATTTGATAGGAAAATTGATAGGTTTAGCAGTAGTCAGTCATGTATACTGGCAAGTGATTTTATGAACTTTGTGTTGTTCCCTGGGCCAAATGTGGCCAGGTTTGAATTGCCTACATTCTCAAGTACAGACGACGAGTTATATATTAGTTATTCAGGATTTTTAGATTCTTCAGGAAACGAAGGAAGTGGTGATGTATTATTCACGAGTACGGCTGCTAACAACAAGTACTTTAGTTCAGAAATAAAAAAGATACAGTGTATAAAGTTTATAAGGCCTATCCTAAGCACAAGCAACACATGTATGTACGTGTTATACTTCAACATGCCGACACATAATGACGCTTCGACTGTTAATCCACAAAATTACACTATAAAAGAAAAACACAATCATTACTCATTAGATGATGATGATTACTCAGATAGTTCGTTGATTTTATCACAATACCCATACCAGAGTAACATAGCAAGTATAGTGTCAGGAATACAAAACTTTGTTTATTACTTCAATAAACACGCGTCAAATAACACATATCATAATCATAGCAACGAACTTATAGTATATGATGTTAGTCCACCAAATTTTTGGTCATCTGACCACTGCATTGATTTTATAGAAAAAACCAATGACATAATAAATAACCACTTTGTTAGTAATTCACATAAGTCGAAACAACCAGGTTTACAAGTCAGTAAACCAGTGAGTTATACCATAACCAGTATGACTGACTATGTTAACTCAATAACTAATAACTTAAGTTTGCACACTTTACAATATATAACACACAGTATACATAGTATGAAGTCATACTCTGGCAGTAGTAGCTTTGTTGTTAATGGTGAGTCAACATACTTTGTGTGTATATTGTCATCATTTTTAAGTGAAGAGTCAGAAGTCACACTGACATGCTCTGTCACCGATCATACAGGTACAAGTATTACAAACGTGGCAAACACAGGAAGAATAACACTAAATAACAATGTAGCGACTAACACACTGTCAAGTTATAACAAAACACAAATAACGACGTGTTGTAGTGGCGGTGTTAGTGGGTATGGTATTGACACATCAAATGATGACGTTCACTTAATGATACCATCGCTTTCATACTTATACAGTGAATTATACTCACATAACTCATTATCATCTGCTCATTATTCTGTTTCTAACCCTCAAGTTCAATTTTATCCTGATGACGTTAGCAAAAAGTCAGTTATAGACCATTATAACGGCTTAATCGACTTCATAAACTCACACATTACAGACGACAACAAGCATGACTTAAGCAGTCCAGTGTCAGGACTTAAGAAAATAAATTTTTTAAGTGAATCGTCTATAAACTCTATTGTTGATGTAATAAACAGTCATATGATGTCACGAAGTGGTGATGGGTATAACAGGTGGTACCATAAACAATACAAATATAGCACTGTGAAGTACGTTGGTAGAACGAGTCACACATTTTCGTATAGTGGGTGTACAAATGGGTCTTCGTATAAGTTTATGATTGGCGAGTTTAGTACTGAGTTGAAACTTATAGATAAACTGCCATACACGTCCGCTTGTTTCATTGAACCAGGTTTGAAAAGACATGAATATGGCTACGGTGAGTATATAACTAAACTTGAATACGATAAAATAAACATTTTTTTCTCAAAAGACATGAATGTTAAGAACATTCACAATAACGACGTTCTTCTTCTTACTGGTGGTAACAGTATGACAGTCAATGAATTTATATGGAATAGCAAAAGCAGCGTAACAGCTGTTGTAAATGCGTTGAATGTTAATTCTCAAAAGGCAATAGTGTACAATTTTTTTGACTTGTACGGAAACACACTGCAATAAAATAGGAGTTTTAAATGTCACTCGGTAAGAGAAAAAGTTTTTCAATAGCGATACTGAAGTTCATAGCAAATAAAAATGGGTTTATTCCTCAGAGTACATACTATCTTGGATTAACGCAAAATTTAATAACACAAGACAATACGCCTATTGAAGTATCTGGTGGTGGGTATGTAAGGCAGCCGGTGTCGTTTGATGTTGGCACAAATGATGATTTCATGCATAATGACATAGATGTTGTGTTTCCAGCGCCATCGTCAGCTTATCAGGTGTCTGGATATGGCGTATTCTTCGACCAAGTTGGTGGTGAAATGATGTGGTACGGTAATTTTGCCCAACCTCAGACAATTGATAAGCAAATAGTTGTACCAAGCGGGTCTCTTACAATAAGAGAATTTTGAGTGTAAATCGTGTCAATTACTAATCCAAATCAAATAAGTGGCTTGATTGCCCACTACCATGTTGATGACATTCCGGTTTCTCTAAAAGTTGATGGGTCACAAATAAAGCGGTGGGCTAATAGAGCGAACCCTAGGTTGCCACTAAGAAGCTATTACGGTGGATACAACTGGCCAATAGCAGCAAGTTCGATTCATGCACCAATAATAAACCCACCAACGTGGGATTCAGCGGAAAATTGCATAAAATTTAATAGTCCAAGCACAGCTAACGGTCAAGCGCTGTGGTGTAAGTTTGGTAACATGAACCTATCTGGATTAAGTGTATTTGTTCGTGTGAAAAAAAGAGTACAAAGGAATGCTACAGATCTGTGTTTTGCGTGGGGACTTGGAATAAACATAAACTACTGCGCATTAAATTATAATAGCACAGATATGATTTTTGTTGAAGTTGGAGAAAACCCAAGTCTACAGACAAGTATCCCATCACCAACAACATCCACTGTTTTTGGTCTTGTTCAATCCCCAGGAACTAATTCTCCTACATTTTTAACAGTTAATGGAGTGAAAAGCGCAGTAAAACATAGATGGATCACTGACTATAGGACTGATTTTGTTTTAGGTGGCCAGTGGCATGACCCTGCCACATTTTGGACAACAGAAGTAACTATTTATAACAGGGTTCTTACTGATCCTGAGATATCTGACATATCAGATTATATGGGCACAGATCACTCTGTGCCCAGCATATCATTGTCACCGGTACAGTTAGGTGCAAAGTCGTGGTGGTTCGCCGGGTCTGGTAGGTCAGAGTTTTTGTGGACTGATTTGATAAGTGGTAAGAACTTAATACTTAATAATGGTTCATATAATACACCGTGTACTGATGAAATAGTTAGTACGCTTCCAGCTGCCGGTTTCAATAACACGTGTATGATAGACTTACAATCCACGTACGACTGGCTAAACACTGGGTGTGCTACAGCTATTATAACTGGTGACCTAAGTCACGCCCCAGGATCTCAGCGTAACATATTTGACACATTTCCATCTGGGGTTGGTCAGGCTATATCAAAAAATGGCGCAGTGTTCACAGCTACTAACACGTCAGGATCAGGTCAAACTGTAACGTATTCAGCTCCGTCTGCTGGCGCTGACGTTGTTGGTATGTCACATGGGTTGATTGGATACGCTGCGTTTTGTAATGACACATACAACAAAAATGACTCGTTTTCACCAACTGCCAACAACACAAACTTACGATTAGGTGCTAACCCAACTAATTCTGTCACAAATCTTGACAACATGAAGGTTGTTGATTTTATACTATTTGATTATGATATAACAGAAGTTGAATACTCTTGGTTAAAGAGTTACTTACAAGGGTCATCAAGAACACTAGGTTTAAGTCAAGTATCAGGACTAATAGCTCATTATCATATAGATGACATACATAGTTCACTAAAGGTTCACAACACACAGATAACAAGATGGCCAAACAGGGTTAACCCAAGGTATCCATTAAGACAAAACTATGGATCACATAATTGGTCGATTCCTAACACTGGAGCTTCACAAAATAATGTATTGTGGGACTCGTCAACGTCTTCGATAAAATTTCAGAACACGGCAAATAACATAATGTGGACGTCATTTGACGGTATGTTAACACATAGGACTGTGTTTATAAGATTTAGCAAAGTAGTAAGTAACGGTGGAGATATAAGGTTAGCGTCGTTTGGCGCTGGTGCGTACGTACAACCACTTGACAACGCGTGGATGAAGAATGACGGTGGCATAGGGTTTGGACAGGCTGCAGAAGAGTGTACAATATCAGCTGGGTCAAGACACGGTGTAAGTGGTACGTTCGTTATGCAACAGTCTGATAGGTCAGGGTTTGTACAATGGGATTCTATTAAATCAAATGTTAGTACAAATGCTGGGACGTACCCGAAATTAAATAAGTATTTCATGATCGGTAACATGCTCAACGCTGTTGGTGAAATGCATGTTAAGGAAATACTTATATACGATAGGTCGTTGTCAGACCAAGAGATATCACAAGTAAACACGTATCTTGCTGACAGCAATTCAGCTATGCCTCAGTTCATATCAATGAACCCGTCACAAGCAAAAGCTATTGCGTGGTGGGCGTCTCAATCAGATAGACTGTCCACAACTTGGGTTGACAGGCAGACAAATCAGTCAATAAACCTAAACTCAGGGCCGTATAACACTCAGTACACGACTGCAACTAAAAATTCGATACAAGCAGCCGTATTAAATGACACGTGTTTGTATAATAACTCAGGTCTATTTGGTGTTGTTGATACTGGGTACGCGTCAGTCATAACAGTTGGCGATTTTTCTAACACACCACCATCAAGTAGAAATATTACAGATTCATACCCATTCTCACAGGGCCATTTCTTACAAAAAAGTGGCGGTATCATAATAGCAGGTAATACGAACAGTAATAACTCAACAGTTACATACACGTCAGGTAGCACAATAGACGTAATCGGGTACACGCACGGGGCTGGTAAGATATCAGCGTTTTGTAACACTGTGTTTGGGTCATCACAAGGATGGACGCAAACGGCGCACGATGGGCACATAAGACTTGGTGGCAACCCAACAGTTGGACCAACGCCGTGTCTTCCGAATATGACCGTCACTGACTTTGTCATCCTTGACTATGATATAACACAGGTTGAACTATCATGGTTTAACAACTATTTTTCTAATTCACACAGGCCAATACAAACTAATGGTACACCAAATACGCTTTACGGAATGAAGAATTGGTGGGATCACGCTGAAAATTTTTCATCAGGTGTGTGGTATGGCAAAAATGGTGGAAGGGTGATGAAACCAGACACTGTGTATGAGCCAACGGCAGTGTTACCAGTAGACAATTCACAGTATCTACGATTTTCAAATAATTCAAGTATGACATATGACGGTAGTATTCAGCATATTTTGTCGAGAAACTATACTCTTGTTATGTGCTTAAAACCTGACCTGTCAATTGTAAACCCAAATAATGACCTGCACACGTTTTTTGTGCTTAGTAACTACACGGCGCAGTCTGATGACGTTGGTAGATCCAGTTTCATGAGGCAAAATTCTGGCGGGTCAAATAAGTATAACCCGTACTTTGGTACATACTTGTACTCAGGACAGTACATAACAAACGGGTTTTTAACAAGTCCAAAAAGCGTATGTGTGTTAAGGAAAAAACTCGATGGTATGGACTTTTGGTGGGGTGGTCAGAGTATATCACCTCTTCCTGCTGTTATAGACCCGAACACGTACTTAACGCTAGGTAAGGTAAGGTATGACGGTGGTGTATTTGATCTTTATCATTTTATGCTGTTTGATAGGTCATTATCTAACTCTGAAATATATGACATAAACGCGTGGTTTAGCGGTCAGCCGCAGCTTGACACAGCAATAACAAGGTTTTTTGACTCAAATTTCGATATTGGGCTACATGGTTATAGACCTGTATTTTTTCGTTAAGTTTGTAAAGGATTTTTTACGATGGATTTATACCTAAAAAAAGGTGTGCAGATAAAAGTTCCTGTCATGCTTATAAGTAGCTCGACAAAAGAAGGTTTATCTGGTATACAGTACAGTGATGCAGGTTTATCAGTGCACGTTCACAAACAAGGTGCAGTGAGTACGTACCAAAAAAGCTTAACAGCGTCAAACTGGGTTGAAATAGACAACGTCAATTTTCCAGGCGTATATGACCTTGAGCTTAGTCAGACTGATACGGACACATCTGGGTGGCTTAAGGTCTCAGTTAAGCAGACCGGTTCATTCTTTTATACCGGTGTTTATCCAGTGTCTGACCAAATAGTTACTGACAACTATAATATATTAAATTTTTTGTCTAAAGCATTATACAACAAGTCAGAAGTTGTTAATGACTCATTTATTCTATATGATGATAATGGCACGACTAAGATCTTAGAACAGGATCTATACGATGACCAAAATCAATCAACAAGTTCAAACATTTATAAAAGGGTGCCTAACAACACGTACCCACGACCTTCATGACGGTGAGTTTACATGGCGTATTATTTTTCTGTTAACAATAAGTATAGTGGGTCTGTATACAACCCATCAGTACCGAGTAGTAGAGGGACTCTTGACGGGTCTAAAATGTGGTTTTGGTTTAAATCACAAATGGTTTCGTCAAGTAGTTGGTCTGTAACATCATCTGGATATTGTAATGGCGCTATAACGTTCCCAACGTCATCAATGACTGATAAAGGTTATAGTAACAATAGTGATGTCATAACAGATGCTGTTAAAATGGGGAGCGATTTTGTTTGGTTTGTTTTAACATCCACTGGACAGGTAGATGGTAAAACCAAGGAATTTCTGTTTTATCGTCAGTACGCTAACAGACCAACAGCAAACTCAGATGGGTATAACTCAGGAAAAATGGAGGTATGGTACTCAGCGTCGCAGGGGTTTTCAAAAACAGATGGTATGTTTGGTGCGCCAGTTGACCACACGAACCCTCCTATTGCAATTGATGGTGTATTGGTAACTAATGACTTTCAAAATTGGCCACCGCAATACCCATACACAGGTAGTAACGGCCACCCATCTGCGTCAGGCGTAAACGACACTCAATCAAGTGTATTGCCTGTCCCAACCACGTTAAGTACGCCTTCTGATATATACACTGCTTTAAACACTCTTTCTACTCAATACACAGCGCACAAGGCGCTATACGCAAACGATAGCCCAATACACAAGTATAAAGATGTTAGTGGCACCACTATAACGTCTCAACACAATTTAGCATCGCTTCCGATAGCAACAGACTACACATCTGCAAAGGCTGTGTACGACGATATAGTTGCTAATTATAATTTACATGTACAGGCGTCATATCATCAGTTAAATTCATCAAGTGTTGTTGATAATTTTTCAGCTGCACAGCATACTGGATTCACAGTTACTGATGACGCGTCGTTAAAGACTGCAACCATCGATTTGGTGACAAAATTCAACGCGCACTTGACAACCAATTTCGTGCATGGGTTTGGCAGAGGCTCATACTTGTTACCAACTGAGCCAGGATACTACTCAGTACAAATACAATTTACAAGACACGCTAATACAGGGTTCACATTTTACTCACACTGTTGTATAGGTGGTAGCGCTGAGAAATACAATTTTTACTTAATAGTTAGTAATTCAACGAGCACTTATGGCTCTTCATCGTTTCTTGCTATGGATTATGTTGAAGACGCGAACGCCAGTGATAATGACAAGCATGTTGTTTGGTGTGTGACTGACAATAATAGTCACACAGCTGGTCAATCCGGCGAACCGTACTATATATCAACAAGAACAGATAACAGCAGTTGCATAAAAGCGTGGTATAACAAACCAGCGACTTTCACAAGTAGAAGTGAAATGGTCAATAGCGCATTGATAAACAATGACTGTGGGTTTTTATCAGCAAGTGTTGCAAAGATATCAGCATGTGGTATTGATGTTTCCCCAAGGGGTATAGGCTCTAACTTGTATGACAACAAAGATGAGTTATTTCCTGTGATGTATTTTAGAAAGTCTGGCGGAGTGACTGGTGGTGCTCTTCCAAGTTCATATAAGGGTAAGTCAACGCTTTTTAAAATAAACAGTGTGGCAAGAAATCAATATGAGTTACTTAACGTTGATAACACGAGAGATCACGTTGTTGTTGGGTACCCAGGTTGGCTCGTTGTACCATGGAAACAGGGTGAATTATTTAAGTCAGGAACATCGTAACAAGCATAAAAGCATAACTTTAGCCATAAACCCGCGTTGCAACACGTGGGTTTATCGTTATTTGTAATACCCTTTTTTACGACATTATAGTAGAGAGAAAAATAAATGACAATGAGAACTCGACTGGGACCAAATAACCCATTTCTTCTACCACATGCACCATATGTGAATCCACCAGTGGGTTACATAATAGAAACAGTTGAGTCATTTGATGCTATAGAATATGACATATATATAAGTGGATCAAGTGGTAACGAATTAATAAATGACGCGGAGTCACATGGTGTAAGTTCAACTAATGGTACAGCTGATTCACAGCTTATGTCATATGACGCAATTATTTATGATATACTAAAAACAAGCGGAACGGCCAACTCACCGCTTACATCGTATGATGCAGTTGTCTATGACACAGTAAAAACAAGCGGGTTAGCTAACTCACCGTTTACGTCATATGACTCTAATGTTAACGTAGTGCAGGTAAGTGGGTCAAGTGGTAACGAATTAATAAATGACGCTAAGTCATATGAGATAGACATAACAAGTGGTGAATCTAATTCGCTGTTCTCGTCATATGACTCGAATGACAACAGTATTCAAGTCAGTGGGTCAAGTGGTAACGAGTTAATAAATGACGCTGAGTCATACAATATAGTGTCAGTAGGTGGGTTAATTAATGACGGCATTCAGTTAGAATTTGAGGGATACTCAGATGTAAATATGTCGTTTAGCCCATACTTGAAATTTGTTTTTGAAGGTTATTCAGAAACAAATTTAGTGTTGTCACAGATAGACAAAGGGTCAATAATATACACTATTTCTGAGTTATTCAACACGCAGCCGATACTCGGAAGAACTATTTTTTCAAAGAATTGTTTGATACACAAAAAGGGCGAGGTGTTATCAGTAGGTAATGACGCTCAGATTGTTTCATTTAATGAGATAGATGTGTGGTCTGAACCGTTTAATGACTCACATGTTGGAATGTATATTAAAGTGTATGGTGACGTAAGCGGAGCCAACAACGGTGAGTTTAAGATACTTAATGTTATAAATAAAAAAAGAGTTAAAGTTGATTGTAGTGGTTTTTATATAATAGATGAAATTGAAACATTTATAAGAATAACAAGGTCTCTTAATGAGTTGAAAAAAGCGTTTAATAACCATATGTTATACGTTGGTCCTCATTATAATACAGATGATAACAACATGGTAGTGTCAGATGACGCCAGGTATTATCATGATAGTGTGGTACTTATAAATGAAATAAAACAAAAGTTTAACTTGCACATCGTAAATGATACACCACACTATGGTGCAGACACGTCTAACACAGTGTTATATAAGGACTGTGACGCAAATAAAGGAATTAGAAACGAGATTGGTTCGATAATTTTATTGTTGAATGAGCTTAATTACAAATTTAATAATCACAGACACAGTACTGACTACCATGACATTCCAGACGTTATATCAAAGAACAGTGAGCCGTTCGTTAACCCGGTTATTGGGTCTGGTCAAAACTCAGGGTTATTTGGGTGGGAAATAACAGATAAAAAATATGGTCAATTAGCTGACGACCCGAGTGATGTTACTGCTGAAGTTAACGGGTTTGTCGTTGGTGTTGACGCTGTTTTTGGTGACACAGGCGCTGTTGTTTTAACAAACACACCAGTACACGGTGATGACGTTAGGTTGTCATACTTTGATATAAACAAAATATTCATGCCATTTTCAAAACTAAATTCAGTTGCGTATGTACTAAATTCATATCTTTCAAATACTGGTTGTGGGTTTGACAACTCAGTTAATATGATAGGCAGTTATCTTATTAACCCTGAAAACGGAATAGAAAACACATCAAAAGCACCATTTGAGCCAATGAGTGCAAACTGGAAATTCATAGCTGAAGAAAGAGCACAATCTGCTTTATTAAATGATCCAACGACACTTATAATGAATGTCCCAACTAACAAGTATAGAAACGATGTGTTTGAGAAACAGAATTATGAATCAACAATAGTAATTGATGGGTATAAGTCACCAGAGTCAACTGGATGGACATTGTGTGGTAATAGCTATTACTCATTAATACCTGGATCTGATACTATAACCATAAATAGTGTATCAAAGTCGTATTATATAATAAACTCAGACCTTTCGATTGACTCAATAATAAACGAGTCTTTTAGGGCTGGTGTTAGTGATTATGAACCACTTGGGTGTTTTTCTGGGTCAGCGTTTGGTGCAGTTTTAGGTAATAAAATTGTTTGTGTTGGATTTGTTGAAACGAACGCGAATAGTCTTGAGTCATCAATTGTTAGACTAAATGAAGTAAAAAACAACTTTAATATTCACGTGAGACTTGCAGGTCAGCACATACCAAATGACCTTGACAACTTTGTTATAAGCAATGACGCCACTGATAAAAACTCTCTCGTTTCGTTGTATAACAACATTAAATACTACTACAACAACCATGTTAGAAAACATGGAGTCGGCGTTGTACATACATCATATGACTCGTTAAACCAGATATACACTGATGACATAACAATAAATAGCAGCGACGATCTTATCATATCATTAATTAATGATATGACGTTAAAATTTAACACTCATATAGTGTCATCATCACATTATATACCAGACAGTTCATCAACTGTTGGATACGTTCATCAAATTGGCGTGCTAACAGGAAATGACTTTAGTGATGAAAGCAACTGGGTCACAAAAGTTTCGTATTGGAAAAACATAAAAACATACAGAGTTAACATAGCGAACAACACCGTATCATTATATACAACAGACAACACTGACCCAGTGATAAAAATTGACACAGCGGTTTTACCACTACACGCTGATGTTGACATTGAGTTTGATTCTGTTGGTGGATTCTTTTTTGGCAATTTTCTGAACAATAAGTGCTCAAGTTTTTGGAATTTAGCAAGAATAAACATAAACCCGATAAACGATGTGTTATCACTTGAACCGAAAAACATTTCTTATACGCCGGTATCAACTCCTGATACTGTGTCACAACACGAATGGATAAGAATTGGTGACTCTGGTGTGTCATTAGTAAACAATGGTAAATTAGTCATAAACTCATCGTCATCAACGAAAAATAAATTGTCTCTTACTGGAGACACAAATGGGTATATACGATGTGAACCGTCAATAAATAGCGAGTCAATGTACAATGTTGAGATTGCGTGCAGTGTTGATTATAATACATCTGGTATATCAAGGTACTCATGTGGTCTGTTTATAGGAGACAATGGATATGATGTTGGGCTATCATTTTTAAGTGTTTTACCACAAAAAGCGTCTGTTATAGGATCAACAAAACTGCCGATCGTTGTTCAAAAGGGTGACACACTGATAATAAACGACGGTTTATCAAATAACATGTACACGTTTGATAACCAACAGTCAAACATACAGAATGTGGTGACGTTAATCAATCAGCACTTTGGTTGGCAGGTGGTTGATGTAGTACAGGTGGGAAGTAACACTCACGTAAAAATGCTATCAAGTGGGTCAGGTAGCAAATCGTCGCTTAATATAGTTGGCGGCACTGTGTTATCAAAGTTTGGTATAAACCCAGGTGTTTACACAGGAAGTGACAGTATTGACTCACCATCTATCTCGTACTATAACAGTGACCCGAGTATATGGCAGAGTAACGGTGACCAATTCATAGATAAGGCAAGAAACAACGTTGTGATGGTTGACGAGTCTCTTTCTGGGTACTCAAGTATCACATTAACAGACGACAATATATTATCACCAATTATTAGTAGTAATACGAATTGGAAGCTCGGTTTTAACATCTATGTACACAGTTCAACGCCAGGAGACCAAATACTATCAGGTGGCAACTTAAAATTTTGTGGAGCGTACGTATCAATTGATGAAGGTGTTGGCGGTAAAAAATTAGATGTGATGTTAACATCAGACCTTAGTGGTAATAAGTTTGTATCATTCTATACATATAACCATGATAGTGATATACTTATTAGTTTAAGTGACTCGTACTTTAATTGGGATGACAAAAAAATTCATAGGTTTTATGTCACATCTGATAAAACAGGAGATACAGTATCTCTATTTATTGACGATTCGTATATGACGTCATTTCAGTACTCATCGCTGTATAACTCAGATTCATCAAGAGTTATAAGTTTTGGGACCGGTATGAATAACACGTCAAACGCAACTCTTGATACAAGCATGTCAAAAATTGAGTGGTATGACGTATTCGCGTATAACGATGTTTTATCAAATAGTAACGCGTATAGGTGTATAGGTGTGTATAAAGGCGGAGACGAAAAGAAGCTGTCATCATATGACACGTATAACGTCGAGTGGTTCAATAATCACACGTACACAATAACAAAAGACCCGAGTTATGGTGTGTCTATTAAGATTGACGATGGTAGCTCACCTGTTCTAATATTGCAGTATGATAATTTATCATTACCTCATTCATCAAACTCAGTGTTTAGTTCTATTTCTAATGGTTGTGGATATGTAGCATTTGGATGTTTTGACCAGTTATCTATAGTAAAGCAGTCAGTGAGTCATGTTAAGTATTATGTGTCAAATCTATCACTCAGTGACAACACGAATAGAAATAACAACGTAATTAACTCTGTTAACTACGCGTCGTCGTACAACCACGTGAGGACTGATGAAAGTCACGAGCACTATCACTTTAGTTCCTGTAGTTGTGGTACACCGTCTGATGATTTTATGTCGTTAAATAAATCAAACGGCGTACTGCTAAATGATACAACAGTTCCATATCAGATAACACAAGACGTTGCTACTGTTGGTGGCATAACAAGAATCATGACAGAAGTTAATAGTGTAAGCTCTGTCGGTGTTAATGATAGTGTTTCGTCTCTTGTTGATGACACTATTTATGTTGTTGGAGCCCCTGACGCTGACTATAGCACTGTTCAGTATCCAGACTTTAGCAAACTATATAACTTGCTAAATAATATATTAAATATGGCAGCGCTTCACAGTGTGAAAGAGGACTCACATAACTACATAATAGACACTATTAGTTACTATAACCAATTCCCTAATGGAAACGTAGTTGCTGATGCTGTTAAAACAGCAAATCATATGAAACTATGGTTTAATAAACACGCGTTGAATCTGAAATCGCACATAAACGCTGGCACACCTGTTCAGTCGCCTGATGCATACGATTACGATTCGTGTGTCACGTTAGCTAACGAGCTGAAGCAGAAGTTTAACTACCACCTGACAGATAACGGCGTTCATGGTTGTTTGGTTTATGTTAGTTTCGAACAACCGGTTGGTGCAATATATGACGCAGTAAGGTCGTACGTTGATGAGGTCGGTGAAATAGGTCATTTATTCCCATTCGATGAAAGTATAAACTCTATAGTGATAGGCACGCCTTACACTGATTCGTATAACAACGTAATTGTGTCATACGTAACGTATACAATGGGTTCATCATCACCAGTGGTAATACAGTAATCTGATTTTTATAGTTGGTCTATTATAGAAAGCGATCATGTAAACTGTTTCATGTTTAATCATCGTTTTAAGACCACAAAAGACAGCGTACCGAGCATTAACATGACAAATACTGTTTCGACTGATGGAAAAATAAGCATAAAGGGTGAAGTATTTTGGAAAATACACAATGGTGATGATGTTATAAGTAGTGGTCATAAGTGTAACGTCGTGACACTTGACGCTTCTATACTGATAGCAAGACTACTAAAAGGTACAAATTCAGAAAACACGAGTGAACCACGATTCGGTATTTACGCGTTAGCTGTTGGTACTGGTGATGCTGGGTGGAATGTACAATCACCGCCGAGCGCTACGAATACACAAAGATCGTTATTTAATGAAATAAGCAGAAAGAAAATAGAAACTACAAGATTCATAACACAAAACGGCGCTGTATCTAATGTTCCAACAAATGTTGTTGATTTTACCACTACGTTTGTTGATAGTGAAGCAGCTGGGGCTTTGACTGAAATGGGTCTTATAGGTGGTGATATTAGTACTTATATGAACGTTACAAATCCAGTGCTAAACAGCACTCAGTATGACAGCACTGTCAACACCGTTGGAAAAGACACGCTTGTTAACTATATAACATTTCCAGTTATAAATAAACCGCCGACGTCGTCATTCACACTAAGTTGGCGTTTAACTTTTTAAGAGATAGAAATTAGGGCACCAGATGACAATAAACCCACTAGGACCGGCTGTAACGAGATATATAACAGATAACGGAAGACAATACGACTCTGTTGTGTACCAGTATCATAGACCACCACTTGATTCTGAAATGAACCTGGTTTCATTAATACAGAATGAAGCAAGGTCTAATGGAGTGAAATCTGAGCTACCATCAGGTTGGTACATGGATGAGTTAAATCCATACTGTGATTATATCACAGATGTGACAAACTCGAATCAATTTTTCTTTGGGAAAAAGAACAGCGTGTCATGGGCTGTTGTTAATGGGTGGCACATACCAGTTGCTGGTACGCTTACTGGTGAGCCGCCTATAAATTCAAACAACACAGACATGTGGAACAGGATTACGTTAGACCCGCCGCCAAATGGTATTCAACAGAACAGACCTGATTTTGTTTTTCTTGAAGTATGGAAAGCAAGAATAGACACAGACCCGCCCGGAGCCACATACCCGTCAGCAAACAAGCCAGTTAGAGGCTTTGTTTATAAGTACGGAAACGTTGAGTCTGGAATGTCACACCTAACCGACGACTTAGTTGACCCTGGTATTAAAAAAGAGACAACAAAACGCACGCAGACTCAGTATAGGATAAGAGTTGTTAAGGGTGTTGGATTGTCATCAAATCAAGAAGGATTTGACCCAACAACTGTGTTCGCTCAGGGTGGTCTTCCAACTCCGTCATCTATTTCATTCTCAATGGCTGGTGAATCTGATCCTGGGTTATGGATTGCTGGCACTGGTGACCCAAGTACATTTAATACTGTTGATGGGTATGTGTACGCAATACCGATATGTGTTGTGTTTAGAAGAAACAGCGCGCTGTTTACTCAGGCAAATAACTTGTCTGGGGCGTTTAATAGAAATGATAAATCAACGCTTAGGTCTGGATCAACTAAATTTTCATCATACGAAAAATCATTACAGTCACAGATGTTGTCAACAGACAACAGTATAACATTTACAAGCATTTCTGGGTCAGTTTTCGATAAAACTAATAACATGAATGGGTTCTATATAAAAATAGACCACGAAATAATGAAGGTAAGCTCAATACAACAAAATAGTACAACGTCATATACTGTGTATGTTGATAGAGCACAGTTAAACACAGTTGCAAGATTGCACGAATCTGGAGCTAAGGTGTACATGTACACCGATAGACCAGACGGGTTATTTGCTGACCAGGTTGCCGCGTCTGATATACTTGATATGAGACATTCTGTTAATGTTAAGTTTGATTATGACTCAATCTTAAAAGCCAATCTTGTTGGTATTCTAAGGGGATCTCTTAGAGGGACATGGAAGAGGTTTGGTGATACGTCAGCTGGTTGTACCCTTTTGTTTGGTGATAGAATAGTACACTCATCTGTAAGCAGCACGAGTACGACTAAACTTGACCAACCAGATGGTAACAGAAGAATGTTTTCAGACGCTGTTACGACACAAAGGTTTATTGTGCCGGTAACCGTGCCAACAAACAACGCGTCTGTATCTGATAGGCTTGATACTGCAGTAAGCCCATATGAAATATCAGTTAAATTAAACTATATGGCAAGACCGGCTGGTAACAGGACTATGCCGAGTGGCTCTGGTACGTACGAGTCATGGTTTAATGGTGACAAAATAATAATAGAGAAGTCGTCGTTCTTATCAACCGTCAGTGGTGACAATGACCAGGTACGATTTGTTAATATAACAGAAGACCAGGACGCCGTTATAGCAAACTTTAGTGGTATGACGACTGACCCTAATGGCGGTGTTGAAGGACAAACATCGTGTAGTGCAACGAATACAGACTTACAGGTGACTGGTAACAGGATTCTTAAGAATGGTAATGGCATAAACGTAACGTATGACGTGGCAGGGAACATAGTAATAGAGTTTGATGACGGTGGTGCAGTTGGTGATCAGTTCAATGGGTTTTCAGACGCTATTAGTGGTAAATCGGTAGTTGACAACACATACGCAAGGAGTATGAAATTATACATACAGTTTTCCGTTGTGTATGGTGGTGGCAGAGGTTTATCACATAGACCTGATTTTATACACAGAGTTCAGTACGTCGGTTCACAACAAAATCAGACAAACACAATGCTAAGAAGTGGTATGGATGGTGCAACGTCACCAATGATACCAACGTATCTAAATGAATCACCACTAATACAAACAGGAAATCAAAGAAATCTATCGAGAACATCTGAAGTGATGGTAGACCACGGATCTAAATCAGTGTATATAGCTCCGTATAGAATAGTTAACATACCTAATCAAGTTATAAGGTCTGGTGACAAAAACAACTGGTACATAAGCAATTCATCATACTCGTACGGTGGATTGATGCCAACAAAAGCGTACAACAGTACAGCTACTGCTCACCAGTACACAGACCCGATGAATTTGTTTAAGGATTCTAATTCTAACTCAAGATTCATAGAAATTCCATTAGAATACCTACCGAAACCAGGTTTACATCACGTACCGATCGTCCCTGTCAGCAACAGTGTGTTTTCTAGCGGTATAAACTTTATGTTTGTTGCAAAAGAAGGGGCTGTGTCTGACAACTCAAGCTATAACAAATCAGTTGTCTCATACCCGGTTGGTAGCCCTGGTTATTATATCATAACACCAAAATCAGGTGAAGTATATGGGTCAATGCCAGGAGCGAGTAATCAGGCAGTATTCGGACTTAAGTACACAAATAATGATATAAATGGTAGTGATGGGTTACCGTTTAGAGGAATTAAGTTTCCGCCGTTCATTGCTCCAGCAAGAATAACAGGTGTATACCTTAGAACATCACCAACACAGTTTGCACCAACGCAGTCACCATTTGACACAAATAGGTCATATGTTAATAGCCCTGGTAGTAGTGTCAACCTGTTAAAAGATTCGTTTGATGGTCCAACGTTTTTACTTGATGTTGACAGCAATGGTGATCTTTACTTTATTTTAAATCAAGAAGTTATAGACTATTCAAAAATTCAAGGCCAGACATTTGACAACAGCGACTTTCATGTTGAGTGTGTCATTTTTGGGTTTGATAGAGGGTTTTTACAAACTAATGGTAGGGTTGTTATAACTGAGTCAACGACAACAGCTGTAAATGATTTTATAACATCGTCTGACGGTATAGGTATTATAACACCAGCCCCACTATCAGGCATTGCTGGGTACAACGATGTTACTATTTGGTATAGTAGAGTACCGTATCAGGGTGACGCGTTTGGTACGCAAAACTCGTTCAATGATGACCCGCAAAGAGTTGGTCCGCTGAAGCAGAGTGAATTTAGTTCAATTAAATTGAATAAATTGAAACCAGTCAATGACCTTGAATTAAAAAATAAAGCTGGGTTTGAAGTACTGAGCGCGGTTAGTTTTATAACATCACTCGGGTCAGGTAGGTTATCAGGGTCAAACCCAGTTCCATTACTAACTCAAAATGAAGCGCCAAACAACCCGCCTGATGTTGCTGGAACGCTCGTTGACATTAGTAGAAAATTTTCTTTAAACAGAGTTGGGTATGAGGATTGGACGTCAACTAAGTGGCCACTTGATAACAATCAGGCGCTTAGACCGGCTTTGAAACTGAACGCGTTATCAGAAGTATTTGATAGAGATGTGCACCCTGAACTAAGTGGCTGCATAAGCAGATTACCTCTCGGTATCTTATTCAGAGATAAAGACTTTTTAGGTAAAGAACTTTACCAAATGAGAAGTCGAAATGACACAGCATCCATAGGCATAGGAACAATGTCAATGACTGAATATGAGTCATCGTCATCAAATGGATCGTCAGCTGGTTCTCAATGGGAAGGCATAGAATTTGTAGTAGGCAATACATCAAACCTATTTGGTGTTGGCAGTGAATCGATCATAAAAGTTGACGGGGCAAGCCAAGCGTATCAATTCAATGATGACAGGAATTTTAAAACAACGCGTGGTTGTGCGGCTTATTCAGCAACAAAACCATGGCCTGGTGGTGTTATATCGAGCAGATTTAAAAAAGCCAAACATGATAAAGAAATAGGGTCAACGATCATAGCAACAGCGTATTTGGTAAAATCTGGTGTCGAAAAGGTTGGCAGCACAGTCATACACGGCGGCGGTGAATTGCAGCTTATTATAATAACTCAAGCTGTACCGTCATATTTTAGAGATACTGAGTTATCACATAGTGCAAATGGTACTGGTGAAGGATACACATCTGTTGACAGGTTTAGAATAATGGGAAGACCGCTAGAGAAACGCAGAGACTCAGTCGACCTTAGTATAAAACCAGTTGGTAAACCACTATACCAGAATAAATTCTTTGACAACATTAACTTATTTGGAACTGGTGATGTACCAAATATGCCTATAGAAAACAGTCTGTTATCTATATCGAACGATGGCCAGACAAGTTTCACACTAAATAGCATGCCATTAGACCCTAACTCCGTTCAATTATACCTTAATGGTGTCAAACTTACAACCGGACAAGATTTTACCATTTCTGGGTTTGGTAACATGACTCTGTCATACACAAGTCCTATTCAGTTGCTAACGACTGACAAACTTGAAGTGTGGTACGTTAAGTTTTAACTGTTTGAGCGCGCCAAATAATGGCGCGCGTTTTATTTTTAACGATTTTGTGAGGTTTGTGTCATGGTGCAACCAAGGAAAGAGCAAGTAAAAAACTTAAAAACAAAATACACGAAAGTAAGCGGGATAAGTATTGGTAATGGGTCAGAAACCATATTAACTGGCAGCGACTTAGCAAATTTTAAAAATCTGACAATAACAAAGATTGTTGGTGGGTGTGATAAGAAAGTTCCAGCCAAGCTGTCAACGTCTGTTGGTGGGTGGACTTTTGGGTCACAACTAACTGGCAATCAGTTGTCAGTTGAGGTTGATGGTACGTTGTATAACATAAATTTCGTGTCAAACGATTGGGAATCAAATTATATATCAACATCATCATTTAGAAACGTCTTAGATAGGAACATTAACAGCTCATCAACAGTTGCAACAGTAATGAACGTTGATGGTAAAATAGTTATAAGTACAGTAAGCTCTGGTAAAAACAGTAAACTAAAGATAACTGCTTATAACGTTGGTGTACTGTCTAACTTTGGTTTTACAAACAACTCGAGTGTGATGAGTGTACAGTCAGATGGGGCTGATGACAACATTAGAGGAATAGTAACGTTATCACCAGACAATGGCGGCGGGCTCGTTAAAATTGTTGAGTCTGGCACGAGAAATAATGTTATTGACGCAGGCGGCGTTTTTGCACTTGCGTACGTGTCAGGTAGACTAAAAACAATAGACATGTCAACAAGTGGTGAAGAAATTTTTGCCAAAATTAGTGACGACATTAAGTTTAAGTTTTTTAAAAATGGGTACGGTGGATGCTCGGTTAAAACAGGGTCCGGTCAGGTAAACAAGGTATTTAAGTTATCAGATTTAAACACTAGTCATTCAATAAGTATATCAACTAACATAAATACCGTTAGTGTCCTAATGGACGCTTCTAACACAGCAGATTCAATAGTTAACAAAATTAAAACAAGTGCCACAATAACGACAACAAGTATAAGGTGTGACCAACCTGCTGTTATGATTAGTTCATCATCTGGTATGTTTGTGTTTTACGAACAGTCATCATTCAAAATAAAACATGGCACAGGAAATGAGGTAACTGTTAGTATACCAGCTGATGTATACACAAGTACGTCACTAATGGCAGTACTTAACCAGGCTTTACCACCAACCTCATTAAGTACAGCCATTAGTGTCACTGGCGTAATAATATATGGTAGTATTGATAGTACAATAACCATATCAAATTGTAGTAATGACCTGCGTGAAGTGTATGGTTTAAAAAACGGGTTGCACACCGGGTACTCGTTTGCAAGAAAAATTGGCGGTGACGACATAGAATTTTTTAACCCTGTGTCAGACCAAAATAGTACATTACTACTGTCAGGAAGCCTAAGCTCTTTTGGTATTGATGGGACAACAGTTTCAGTTGCGTCAAAACCGACAGCAATAAACACTGTGTGTACTAAGTTATGTGACGTATATGTACCGGAAAATGTTGAGTTCCATGAAGAAATAACGTCATACGATCAGCAAATAAATGATACACCTAACGATGTGGTAGTTGAAAGAAACACTGAATTTAATAACATAAAATTCAACAGAAGTTATTCATATTCTGAACCCAATAAGTTCGTTAATACAGTACTTAGAACGACTGGTAGTGATGACAACATACTAAACATAATTAGAGGTAATTATACAACAGAGTTTGGAACTAGTAAATTATACGTTAACGGGAACAACACTGTGTACAACTGGTTTTTGACAAACAACGTTCTAAACTATAGCAGTAACGTTGATGGTAATAGTAACAGTGGTTATAATCTTGACAAAAGTTCGGATTCATCAATACTAAGGTCTGGAATAACGTCTACAGAGTATAAGGTATACACAGGAAATCAAGCATGGGCGTACAGTACAAGTGGTGACTCAGTTGGTGACGACGCTAACGCGTTTTTTACACCATTTTACGTATCAAAAGATAGATGTACGATACGCACAGGAAAGTACGCTGGAGACGCTAGTAAAATACAAATTATATCATCATACGAAGGAAACCATAGTGTAGCTAACTCAATAGATGGCATAACTTTATTCTCTGGTGAAAAAAACACCAGCAGCGGTGAATCAGGTGCCAGCGCACCATGTACTATAGCAATTGAGACTCAGGGTAGTGAGGCATATAAATACACTGGTGGTATAAAACTATTAACTGGTGACAACACATTAGGTGACTACACACATGAGTACTCAGGCTTCATATCACTAAAGACTGGCAGCTCTGACTATACTTCTGGTAGTATAACTTTAGAAACTGGTAGTGGTGGTAGTAGTGGTAGTAGTGGTAGTATAACTTTAGAAACTGGTAATGGTAGAAGTGGTGGTAGTAGTGGTAGTATAACTTTAAAAACTGGTGGAAATAATACGCTAACAGTTGGATCCGACATTGTTAGTTTAAACAAACAAATAGTGCAACTTGCAGATACAACTAGTATAAAAAACATAAGTGGGTCATGCATATCATGTTATGGTAACGTTGGAAGCAGAACTATTCAGGTTTTCTCACATGTGGGTGGTATGATAAGCTCTAACGCTCAAGTACCGGTCATGTGGCACAGAATAGAAACTGATATTGAAATCAACATAAATGTTCAAAATGTTGGTGTATTAATACCTATGGTTGATGGTTTACCTTTTAACTGTAAACTTATTATTAATGGGTCAGCGTCAGGTATTGCATATGTTAGTGGTGTGCAAGGTTTTTTGCACACCCTATTTATGAATGACTTGACCAACAGAACTAGCAATAATAGTGCTTGTAATACACGTAGTATTTATACTGAGTCAATTAGTGCTACGTACATTTATGACCCAAATGCTGATAAAGGATATGTAACATTCAGTATTAAAACTAATAGTTTTGATGCTGCTTATGTTCATGTGACTATCAACTATTGTATGTATTAATAAAAAATCGTTTGTTCGTCACGGTAATAAAATGTGATGAACAAAGAAACTTTCGGTCAAAAAAACATTGAGGCGGTACGCTGTTTGAGACAACGGTCTGATATGACAATCAAACCGTCGCCGTATTTAAAAACTAAACTCGACAACTCAAACGTAGACGTTGTGTTGAGGAACTATCAAAAAATAGGAGTTATGAACATGTTGTTGTCACCAAAGATGATACTTGGTGACGATACTGGTCTTGGTAAGACGCTGCAGGTTCTTACTATGATCGGGTACGTGTGGTTAAAAGAACCAGATTACATACCAATCATTGTGACAAACAAATCAGCGTTATTTCAATGGGCGTCTGAAACAAATAAGTTCATGAATGACATGGATGCCGTTGTTGTTTGTGGTGAGCCATACAAAAGACACGAGTCATATAGCAAGTTCTTTTCAAGAAATAATAGAGGGAAGCGCCAAATACTGCTTCTAACATACGACATGATTCAGCATGATGCTGAAGAATCAGTAGTGAAAGAGAAGGGGAAGTCGCCAAGACCGTCATTTTCTAAGGAGCTAAAAAAGGCAAAGGCTGACAAAAAAGCCGCAGAGGACCACTTAACGGCTTGCAAGGAGGTTTTGCAAAACGCTTTAGTTCCAAAGTCTTCTGAATACAAAGAATACGCAAGAAGGGCCATTGATGAGACATTTGTTGTTGGTCAGTTGCACAAGCCCGCTGGATGGGGTAAAAAAGAAGACGACGCGTTAGAAGCAGTAAAAGCTGCAAAAAAGTCTATTAAGGCGGCAGCCGCCGTTGTTACCAAACTTAATGACGAATTTGCCCCAACGAAAGTAGTTCCTGGTATAATATCATATATGAATTCGTTGCTAATGGCCGACCCAAACGCAAAATATATGTTAATAATGGATGAGATACACAAGTTAAAGAATCATAAGTCAAAGTTCCATGAAAAAACATTTGCAATATCGAAAATGTGTGACAAACTAATTGGAATGACGGCAACACCGGTTAAGAATAGGCTTATGGAGTTTTTTTCGTTATTTCACATAATAGAACCAAAGCTATTCCCAAAAATAACTCATTTTCAAAATGAGTACTGTGTAATGAAAATGCAGAGGATAAGCGGTGGAAGGCAAGTTCCAGTGGTTGTTGGTTACAAAAACTTAGATAAATTTGTATCAGTAATAGAGCCATATTACCTATCACGGAAGAAGCATGATGTTGCAAAGGAGTTACCGTCGCTTATAACAAAGGAAATAGAGTGTGAGTTGACGTCAATTCAAGATGAGTTATATGAGTTGGCTGAAGCTGGTGCTCTTGTTAAAAAGTCAGGTGAAGGAGAAGATGAAGAATCACCGGCAGAGATATTAGCGTCACTTACTTTATGTCAGCAAGCGGTTGATTCACCAGACTTGATAGCTGATGAAGATGGGAAGCCTTTTAAGGGTGAGTCAAGTAAAGTGCAGGCTCTCCTTGATATACTTGAAGAGACGCCAGACCAAAAGGTTATAGTTTATTCACGGTTTGAAAAAATGATATCATCAGTTGGTGCTGTTCTTGAAAAGAATGGTATAAAGTACGTTAGGGTGACAGGAAAGGAGTCAGACCCGAAGAAAAGAGAATACGCGAAAAACGTTTTCCAGGATAAGGACTCTGGTTGCAACGTTATTTTAATAACAGACGCTGGGTCTGAGTCAATAAACCTGCAGGCTGCAGAGAGTTTTGTGTTTATAGATCAACCGTTTAGCTGGGGTGTTTACAATCAACTAATAGGGAGAATGATAAGAATAGGATCTGATCACAAGTCTGTCGTTGCATATCACTTAATGGGAATAAGAAAGTCTGGCGACCAAACGATAGACCACCATGTGCTAAAGACACTGAGAAACAAGAAGAAACTATCTGATAAGGTGTCTGGTGAATCGATAATTGGCGCTCTTCAATTCAATAATGGCGGTGATTCATCAAAAGACATTATGTCAGCAATAAGGGAGGCTAACGCTGGTAAACAAGTTAAAAAGCCAACAAAAGTTATTAAATCTTTTTCAACCAAGAAGGTCGTTACTGATAACGACATTATATAATGTACACTGAGGTTGTAGCATGCTTATTTTTATAGTGATGGATATGCTTTATATTTTAATTACGGTGAGACAATGACGAATAACCTTATAAGAAGACTGTTATCAATGTTATCAATTATTTTCACAATACTGTTGATAACACACCCATTAACAGTTGTTAAAAGCAACGTGGCAGTAGTTATTTTGCTTATTATGCTTGTTGATTATACTATTATTAACTTATGTGGTGATGACGATGGTAACTAGAAAATTTGACGATTGTATGAGAACATATGATGAAAATGGTAAACTTCACAGTTTTAACGATAACCCAGCAGTAGTTTGGGAAGATGGTGATAAAGAATGGTTTATACACGGTGTTAAGGGTAGAGAAAACGACAGACACGCTGAAGAGAAATTCTATGGCATGAAAACGTGGTTCATTGATGGTAAACCTGGTAGGATGTCAGGTAAGAATAACGTTGAATTTAATGACAGGATTGAGTGGAGAATAATCACTGAGTCAGACACAAAATTTTACAGAAATCACTTTGTACCACACAGACTTGATGGGCCAGCTGTCATATATAATGATGGTAAAAGTGAATGGTGGGTTAATGGTAAAAGATACATGTCTGAAATTGATTATAAAGACGCAGTAAGCGCGTACGTTATTGGTGAGGTCATGAAATGAATGATGACTACAAATATCATAAAACACCGATGCTCGTGACAAACGATGAATTTTTCATGACGCACAGTTTTAATGATAACCCTGCAATAGTTCACCATGATGGTACGCGTGAGTGGTACCGTCATGGAAAACGACACAGGGATTGTGGTCCAGCTGTTATTCATAAAGACCACATACAGTACTGGCGTGATGGTAAGTTACACAGGGATGATGGTCCAGCGATAGAAAAAACCTGTGGTGGGAAAGAGTATTTCTTTAACGGTTCAAGACATAGGGAGGATGGTCCAGCTGTCATATATGAGTCACATCAATCATACTACATACAAGGAAAGGCACACAGGGATGATGGTCCAGCGCTAACTCAGGTCATGAAATGCTTTGATGGGTCGTCATTTAATGTGTACACATATTACGTCAATGGGATTTTATGTCTTGACAAAAAAGACTTTGACGAAAAGTTAAAAATATGGAAACTAATGGAGGTTATGAAGTGAAGGTATGCAATCTGTGCGGTGGTGCCGGTACAATAGAGGATAACGGAAAGTTCATTGAATGCAAGTGTTCTTTCTATAGGCGAATAGCCAACTCTATGCCCGGTTATGTAAGGACTTCACCAGTAAAAGAGGCCCACTCAACACACAAGTGTCTATCTCTTACCGGTAAGAATGTGTATTTAATATCGAATTGGTCTGACACAAAGTCACTGATAAAGTGTATTATGATAAAAGACCATAACAAATTCATAAAGATAACATCAGATAGGGAACTAAGAGATGTGTACGTTGGGGCACATTCAAAGAAATCAAAATCAAATGATGATGACATATCTGTTGTATACAACTCACTTGAGGAGTTCCTTGAGGGGCCAGACTTAGTATTTGTGAGATTAAATGAATTAAAACACAAAAACATTGCTGCACCTGGCACTCTCGATGAGGCGGTATCATACAGAATAGATAGAAATAAACCAACATGGCTAATATCAGATCCAACTGATCCATTCTGTTCACACAGCCACGCGTATTCAAACGACCTGTGGTCAAAGATACAGTCGTTGTTCGTGTTCATGACAGTTGAGCAGATAAACAAAATAGAGACTATAGAAACGATAAACACGGAAGCCGGTATAGTGACACCACAGCTGCAGCAAAAAAGACCGAAAGTGCAAGTACAAGAACAAGAAGATGTAAGTCAAGAAGCTGAACCAACATTTGGTGGTATCAATTCAATATACGGATCCGGTTCAAAACAAAAATCACAATTCAATAGGAGAAAGTGATGCCAGAGCGCATACTTAGGTCGGTTTTTCAGATAAATGGTGTACCATCCGTAGAAGACGCGATTTGGAATTACCAGAAATTATCTGAGTTTGAGTTAGCGTATGACATACCACAAGACAAAAAGATATTTGACTATATCAAAAAGTTTTATGATGACATGAGTGAGCCACCTGAGTTTTCTCTTGTGAAGGAGTACTTCGAGAAAGAAGACGACATAGAGACTGTGTCAAGGTTGGATGAGGTTAAAACCGCACAGCATTATATAAGGTCAAATTATCTTTCAATAGTAAGATCAGAACAAGACAGGCAGCAAAAGAAAGAGTTCGTCATGGCGTGCAAAGAAGCCATGAACATAGTTGAGTTTGGTAAGAATCTTAAAAAGCCAGTAAATGGCAAGTCAATACTAAAGGGAGTAGCAGACGCTGTATCATTCATGTATGATAAAATGTCTGATGTTTCGAGAATTGAAACTGGACAAAAGCTTGAAGGCATAGTATCTCATGACAGTGAAGAAGTAATAGAAGAGTATGACTTAATAGCAAAAACAAACAAGTTTTCTGGTAGAAATCTATTTGGATTATCACCAGTTGATGAAGCTTGCTCTGGTCACAAATCAGGTGAAATGTGGGTACATTGCGCCGCGCCTGGTGAATTAAAATCATCACTCGCGCTTAATTACGCGTACAACAACGCGTACGTGTATGAAAAGAATATATTTTACGCTATCCTTGAAATGCCGTACTCTCAGCTGAGAAAAATGGTGTACGCGTTACATTCATCACACGGGAAGTTTGTCACTGAGTGGTACGAAGAAGATAAAAAGGCCGGAAGACCAAACCCATATCTTGGGTTGGAATACAGAAAAATTCGTGACGGTGAGTTAAACGAAAGAGACTATGAAAGATTCAAAAAGGTGGCGCAGGATTTTCAGGCCACGTGTAAGGGAAACCTGCATATTTGGCGTCCTGATGATGAAGTGACAATATCTGATATAAAAAGAAGAGCTGAAGCGTTTCACAATAAGTATGGATGTGATGGTATAGTTATAGATTACCTCGGGTTAGTAAAACCAGACATCAGGACGTCTGACTATGTCATAGGTCTTAATAGCGTTGTACGTGAAAGCAGACAAATGGCGCTTAACTTTGCAAGAGGAAAAACCGTTCCACTTCTTAATCTGTTTCAGATAAACAGGCAAGGAAAGCTAAGGGCTGAAAAGAATGATGGCAGGTATGACTTTGCAGCTATAGCGTACGCAAACCAAATTGAAAAGGACGCAGACGTCATAACGTACACGTACCTTGACGACAACCTCAGAAAAGACGCGAAGTTCTATCTTGGGTGTTTAAAAAACAGAGATAACCCAATATTTGACAGAATGATTGGTAAAGTGATATGGTCATCAAGACGAATGAGGGCGATAGAAACAAGCAACATAGTCATGGATTCATCAAGAATAGCAGAAGCTTCCAAATTTATATCATCACTTGATATTGATGACATGGTGTAAACTTATAATTAGTCATTTATGAAAAGGTGTGTGAAATGATTATAGCTGTTGACATAGACGGTGTACTTGCTAATTACCTTGAGTCATTTAAAAATTCTTGCAGGGTTCATGGCATAAATATTAACATTAATAATGTGACAAATTATAACCTGTATCAGTATTTAGGGATAGAAAAGAAAATCGTCGATAAGATATGTGACTCAGTTGACTTTTTGAATATGACAGCAAACTACAACGCTGTCAGAACGATAAACAGGTTATACTCAGATGGGTGTAAGATATCAATATCAACACATAGAGATAGAAAATACGCAAATGACACGATCGATTGGATACATAAAAACACTATAGCGTATGATGACATTGTATTTTGTTCAAATAAGTATAAGTATGACAGTGTAAGTGATGTTTTGGTAGACGATAATATAGACATCATATCAAATAACATAAATGTCAGAAAATGTATACTCGTTGCACACCCGTATAATAACACAATTAATATATCAGGTAAAATAATAAGAACTGACGACTGGGGTGTAATTTATAATTTGCTGTCAAATTATAAATAACCGATCACAAAAAGATTGTAACAATGCTGTCAATAGGTACTAGTACATCAGTGGTTTCATCAGGTTGCGCGTTTTCAGTCATGTCACCATTCCCAGCAAGTATAGGAGGAATGGTGAATTGGTGGGACGCAAGTCCACAGTATGTTGTTTATGAGAAGGTTAGCATACTAAGGTCTGGTGTTGATGGAGTCACAGTACAATATAATACACCGCAAAGTGGTGAAACCACGTACACAGAAACAACTGCAAATTCAGTCCATTATAACTGGTATGGAAAACCTCAACAGTCGGGTTTAATTCCACAAGATTGGGCTGGGTTCATGTGTGATGTTAACTTTGATATAAAAATGCAGCAAAACGGTAAGTCAGCCATTGACTGCGTCGGATTAGTATATAAGGGCGTCATTGTTAACGGCGTAAACACAATCACGTTTGAACTCACATCTGTTACAAATGAGTTCAACAACTCAGGTTTTATATCTACAATAAGCCCAAATACACACTATAGAAGTATAACTAACTTAAGTGATGGATACAAAAGAGTAAGATGTATAAACAAACCGTTTCACTATGGCTACAGAACTCCAAGTCAGACAATTGGTGACACACTTGATAGACAGATAAGAATACTACCAAGCGGAGTGGTATCAAATACAGCAGTACCGTCAAATAACGTGTACACTGGCAGTACGTCCAATTCAATAGCAACTAAAAATGTTGACATATTTTGTTATAGACCAACTATTCTATACGATAGATTTGGTACGAATCATGCGGTTAATAACGTTGGATATAGACACATTAGTGGGTATTCATATAATAAATTTAAAGACACGTGGGATGGTTCAGCTGGCATAAGGGTGGCGTCAACGCACAGCGCTTCTCATGAATCATCATGCGGAACCACACACAACTTTTTTCATCAAACAGAGGGTACAATAGCATTTGCAATTATACCTAACACATTAGGGTATAACATTTCTGGTCAGAGTTGGATAGTATTTAAGACGTCAACTGGCGTGGCTGGTAATGTTGGTGTAGTTGCATACGGCAATAGCAACACTGTTGTTTTTAAACTTATTAACAACACACTAACAGTTGCCACAGCAGCTATTTCAATATCAGACTCAATTATACCAGATGTTGTTAACGCGTGCGTTTGTAGAATAAAGATGATAAACCAGGCACAACCACAGGTGCAACCACAGGTGCAACTTTCACTGTCCATAAAGAATGGACCACTAAACTCAGCAGTAAAAAACAAAACCGCAACATTTAGCTTTTCTTCATCTGTAAATGCACCGCAGGCGTTATCATCAAGTAGAATGCATGGCGGTGGTGAATACGGTGATTTTAACCACCTAGAACTGTGTTTATTCGATAGATACATATCTGATAGTGATTCAGTGTTGATTCTTAATTATTTCATAAACAAATGGGAAAGCTGCACACAATAGCTTTTTATATACATTTGTTTGTATGAAGTAACAATGTAAATTATAACACAACACGTGACAAAATACTAATGTAAAAGACTATAACAAGGGTTTAGTTTGTGGCAATAACAAAAATTGATGTCGTAAGGACGAGTACAACACTAAAAGATACGATAATACTAAACGTTGCCATATATTCTAATGTAGCCATAAGCGACCCTAGGAAAGCTGTATACGACAATGAAAACGAAATACTAACAAAAGGAAGAGTTGGTGTAGACTTTGAACTTGACTCAGTCACATTTGTTAATTCAACAAATCCGCAACCTGGCATAATATTATATACATTAAACGTTAAGTACGTACGTAAGTTAGCATCAGTAACATCTAATCTAAAGGGTACTCAAGGTCCACCTGGCCCAATGGGTCCAACAGGACCTCAAGGTCCTGGCGGTCCAATGGGCAGAACCGGACCAACAGGTCCATACGGATCAATAGGACCAACCGGACCTCAGGGAGTTCCAGGTGTAGGGTATACAGGTGATACTGGGCCAACGGGGCCAGAAGGTGGTCCAACAGGTCCAACAGGTCCAGAAGGTGCTAGCGTAACCGGTCCAACCGGTCCAACAGGCCCATACAGTATAAAAAGATTTTCATTCCCGCAGACATTCCCAGTGACGTCTAATTACATCGCGTCATCGTGGGAACGAATATTGTATGACCCAACGTTTTCAACATTTGTAATATCAGCCCCAATTAACCCAGCTGCTGGTGACCAGTGGTCAGTAAAAAATATGTCACCGTCTGAAAACTACATTATAATAGACGGTAGTGGGTCACTCATAGAAGATCCAACGTCGTCATTTTCATTACAGCCAAGTTTCAATTTGGAAGGTGATGGGTGTTGTTATACGTGGGAATACGACGGCATTGAGTGGTTTGTATTATAATGTAATTTTTATGAAGTTTGTTTATTGAAAGTGTTTAGCGCTAGACACCACTGGCGTCTTTAAAGGAAAAAAGTACATGGACCTGTTAAAAATCGCGATATCGTTATTTAAAATAGCAAATGAGCCAGAAGAAATAGTTGTAGAAGACGAGACAGATGTTAAAGCTGTGAGTACACAACCACATGGTGGCGGTATTAATAAAAGCGTCGCGCTGTCTATGGCTAAATTATTTAGAAAATTGTTAGATGATATAAATCACAAGGCTTATATTGAGGAAACTGGTAGGGCGCTTTTTGAACTTATTAAAACAGGTGATGATGACAGAAATGAGTTAATTCTTGAGGCTTCTTCATTCTTCGGTGTGGATAAAAACTCAGAAAAAGACGGCGCTGGTGAGATTGTAAGCGGCATTAACACGATTATAAATCTATTAGGTTCATATGACGACTCAAAGAAAGAGTCAATAACACGTGGTGTTAATTCAGCAAAAGAAAAGCTTAACAGTATCATAGACGAGTACATTCAGGTATTTGGTAAGCTTAAGAAATTTTCAAAAAATAAAAATGACACAATCGGCAACGCGTTTAACGCATATACTGTGTACACAAAGTTGGTTGATGATATATGTGGTAGGTCTGGATACATAAACCATTATTTCAATGGTGTTAGACTTAAATCAGGTCTTGGAGAAATAACAGAGTCATTTCATAAGTCTATGCAAACTGAGTATGAGACAGATAGACCGCTTGACGAAAAGAGTACACTTAAATTAGACGAGTTAAAAGCTAATTTTAAAAAGAGCCTTGGTAGTTATAAGGTTCTTCATGGCGTGTTTGAACAAGAGTTCGATGAGATCGTCAAAAGAAACAAAGAAAGCTTTAAGTCTTTAATAGAAAAAAAGAGAAGCTTGCTGGAAAAAGAAAAAGACCAAAATAAAATTGACAAACTGAAAAGAGAAATAGGTCTCATGGAGGGTAGAAGTTATGACCCAGACGTGTTACTGAAGGAGCTAAACGCTGCGTTTAACGAGAAAAAAACGAGCGAATTTGGTGATGGATATGGTAAAGATAAATTCACCAAGGGGCTTGATTCTGCCATTAACAGCGGTGATGATTCAAAAGCTGTTAGTTTTATAAAAATGAACTTACCAGACGACGGATCGTTATCAAGTGGATTCGTGTCATTCGTGTTAGACAGGCTACTTGAGAAACTCAACAGTGTTAGCGACAGTGGTATGAAAAAGCTTATTGGTGATGTACACCATAAGATTTCAGTTGAGATGAAAAAAGCGCTATTGAGAAAAGAAAAAAACACAGCTGAAGTTGAGAAACTGACTAATGAAATCGCAAGGATGGATAACGAAAGCGCTAACAAAAACGTACTGGGTAGAGAGTTTAGTATTATTCTTGGTAAAGAAGACGTTGTTGGGTCTGGTGTTAGGTACAACAAAGACGAGTTCAAGCTTGGCCTTGATGAAGCAATTGATGAAAGTGAAAAGAGCGGTGATGACTCAAAAGTAATAGACTTTATTAGAGTTTACCTACCGAATGACGGGTCTTTAACAGGTGTCCATAAATTCATCGGTTTCATGCTTGATACACTTAGTAGTAAGTACAACAGCATGAGTGATGACAGCAGAGTTAAGGGCTTAATTGGTAAGATATACTCAACAATTAGTAAAAGACCTAACATACGACATGAAGAGTTTAAGTCATCATTGGCACAAAAGGGTGAAGCAAAGCGTGTGAAGGGTGAAGCATCAGAAGATGTTATTAACTTACTTGATAACGACAACGCTGAAAGCATGTACAAATCGCTTAATAAGGCGATTGAAAAATATACACAAACTGAAATAGAGCAGGCGCTTGGTCATCTCTTAAAAAATGAGAAGAATGACGATAAAAAGAAGCTTTTTAAAGCCTCTATTGACTCAGTCAAGGATAACTCATTTTTCACCACAAGAATGGATAGCAATAACAATCTTGTACCAGGTAAGTCTAACAAACAAGTAACGTACTTAAGCGACAGGGCAAGAGCTGTTAACTTAGCAGACATAAAAGACTCTGGCATTGTAGAGCCAGGCGCTGGTGGGCAGACTGAGCAAGTTAGAGAGAAGAAGAGCGTAGATGGAATTAAAAAAGAATTAAAAGAAAAGACTGACCGTATAATTGATGAACTTAGAACTGTTAGTACAGGATACTCAACCAAGTTTTCTAATTGGTATAACGACGAAGTTAAAAAACACATATCTGATAAGATGAGTGTGCAATTGGTACACAGTGAATGTGATAAAATAACAAGAGAGTCATTGTCAGAAGCTGAATCTGTTATTGACAAAATTCGTGGTGGTGACAAAGACCAGTCATTAAAGACGCAATTGCAAACTCTTGTGACGAAGGCGTTAGTAAACGCTGACGCGGATGACGTGAAAGAAATAGTTAACAAGTATTATAAGGGAAATGAATTAATTCGTGACAAGTACCTAAATAAGGACGGTACGTTAAACGCAAACAATAGTCATAGGGCGAAGAAGACAAATCCAGACACAATAGACTTCAACAATTGGAATAACTTTTATAATAAAGTAATTAACAAGGTTAATGAACTTTATAAGGGAACAGGGGTACCAATTGATGACATTAAGACTGATAGCATAGAAAAAGAATTTGAAAAAATAGCTGATGTTTGGAATAAATCAAACAGCGAATCAAGTGTCGTTAAAGCGTATAAGATGATCCGTAATGGGTTAGACGATAACAGAATTTCAGTGAAGAAAGTGTATCAAAAAATTCTTGAGTTTTTTGACAAAAAATTCAAGACAGCTGATGATATTAAATATGAAAGAATTAACGTTGACGACGAGGTAAAAAATCTTACTAGCTCAATCGGCGGAAAAGAAACGAGTGAGGTAGTAAAAGGTGGTAGAGGTTGGCGTGAACTAACAAACGAGTTACCAGGCGTAAAAGAGTGGTCAAAACCAAGAGGTTACTCTGACGTTGATGACTATGAAGCCAGCGCAGACTTTGACTATGACTCTGTTGTAAGTGAGCTCGAACAAGAACTGAACAAAAAGCGAAGTGACTTAGCTAATGTCAGGAGAGACATACAAAACACATCTGAAGAAAGAAAGAAACTCAGTGATGAAATTGAGTCCATGAAGTCATTGATTGGGAAAACAAACGACAGAGTAGAGAAAGTCAAACTTGAACATAAGTTGGCTGACGCTGAATCAAAGAAGAAAAACAGCTTCACTAAAGAAAATCAATTGACAATTGACGCCAACAAATTAGTTGACGAAATATCTGGTATAAAAAAGAAAATGTCAGACGCGAAAGGTGGCTTATCGAACGATCAAAGAGTCGCACCAGATCAACACGCTTTAGAATTGTCAACAAGACAAGATGGTAAAGAAGATGAAATCAGCAAGAAGTTTATTGAAGACTTTGAGTCATTTTCAAATGAAAGAATGCTAAAAGAAGTTGATAAACTTGTTTCTGACAATGAAGCGATAATTGATGCCGTATCAGTTGGTAACGTTGAAGAGTTTAACAGATTGATATCAGAAAGACCACTGTATGAGGTAAGTTATTCAATAACTGATAACAAGAAGTTGAACAGAGCATTGCAAGTAGGAAAGAGAATAAGCGAAGACGAGTACTGGAACATATTTGATGGTGTTAAGAACCCACCAAGAATATCGCTTATAAACAAATTAATCACAGATAGGAAGAATTTGACAAAAGCTGAAAAAGAAGAACTGTCACAGTATAACAGTAAAGGTGACAGTATCAACAGCGGCGAACATTCAACAGATTTCACCAGAAGAAAAGTCAAACAAACATCTATTGTTTCTGACTTATCGAAGAGTGAAAAGGAAAAACTCGGTAAGTTCATGTCAAAAGTACACGAACACATGAACAGCTATAAACACAAGAGTATAGATTTCAGCGACGCTAATTCAGCCACTGATGTTCTGAGAGTATTTGAAAAGAACATGCCAGTTGAGTCCGATTTAGATAAGATCGGTGCAAATGAATCTGACATGGGACTGATAGAAAAATTTAAGAAAGCCACTGGGACGAAGTTATTCAACCCAACTTATTACGCAGAACTAAGTGATATTGGGAAGTCACTGGTGTCGGCAATAAGTAATAACAAGTCATACAAGAAAATAAACAGCGGTGACAAAATGTTTAGTGACAGAACGGTCAGTGATGTTAACTATAACCAAACTGGCACCCCACCAAGAGTTTCTCTTAAGCAATTAGCATATGCCATTGACAAAAATGTGCTAGACATTAATGAGACATCTAAGTTACTTGCAATGACATTCATACTAAATGTATTAAGAAATGAAAAGTTCATTAACGTTGAAGCAATATCAAATACTGTGAAGAACATTGACGTTAACATGTCAAAGGCAACAGGGATTGAAATATTAGACTTCGACTTATAAAACAAATGTAGTGTGTCTTTTGGCCATACTGTATAGTATGGCCAAAAACATATGTAAAATACGTCATGAAATTATCGTGTTGTTTAATAGTTAAAAATGAAGAAAAAAACATAGAGAACTGTTTAAAATCACTTAAGCCGTTCGTTGATGAAATTGTAGTAGTAGATACTGGGTCAACTGACAGAACGCCAGAGTTATGCAAATTGTATGCTGATAAGTTTGAAGTGTTCACTGAGTGCAATGGACCAGATGGAAAAATAGAAGACTTTTCAATGGCGAGGCAGCGTTCTCTTGACCTTGCTACAAATGAGTGTGTTTTGTGGGTCGATGGTGATGACGTACTTGTTAACGGAGAAAAGATAAAAGAAATCGTAGAAAAGTACAAACCAACAGATGATAAACACATGCAGATTTTACTGCCGTATGAGTACTCATACAATAGTAAGGGTGATGTGACATGTTATCAGTGGCGTGAAAGAATAGTGTACCCAAAGAGCAGTTTTAAGTGGGTGTGTCCTGTTCACGAAGTGCTGCTTCATAATGATGTGAACGAATGCGTTAGACACCAAAGCGACGAAGTGAAATTATCACATAGACGAGAAATAGTTGGTAAACCGTCCGATCCTACTAGAAATTATAGAATACTGAAAAAACACTATGAAAAACATGGTAACTCAGACCCACGTCTTGTGTATTATTACGCCTTAGAGTGCGGTAATAATGGGTTTTTTGATGAAGCTTTAAAATATCATCAAGTATACACATCAGTGTCACAGTGGGATGATGAGAAATGCCTGTCATGTTTGAAATTAGCTGAGATTTTTTTGACAGTTAAAAAAGATTATATGAACGCAATAGCGTGGGCCATGCACGCCTCAACAGTAAAGCCAGAATGGGGTGAGCCACTATTCTTTGTTGCAAGATGTTATTATAGTATGGCCATGTCAACCAAGAATAGGTGGTATTGGGATAACGCAGTGCACTTTTGTAACGCCGGACTTAGTAAACCGGTAACAAGTACGACGTTGTTCATAAACCCAATGGAAAGAAAACTTCACGTTCACGAAGTTCTTAACATATCATACTACAACACAGGCAACATTGAAAAAGCTCTGGAAAGCGCAGAAACAGGGCTTCAAGCTGACCCGAACAATAAAATGTTAAGAGATAACGCTGATTGGTACAGGTACTTTTTACTTAAAAACAGCGTAACAAAGTATTATAATAACCTATCAGATGATAGGAAAAATGACACGAAAAACCTACTAAAATGAAAAATGTAACATAATAAATGAATACAGACATTAAAGAACTGGCAAGAGAAGCTGTTATAACAAGAATGTTACCTAAGTCAAAGTCCAATCTGCAAGCACTTATAATGATAGCAGAAGAACTTTTGGAAGTGGTAAAAACCGGAAATGTTGATAACTCAGATCTTGACTATATCGCACTAACGATGTATCAATTAGTAGCGTCTGACTATGAGTTTGATGGTGATGTCATAAAAACCGTTTCAGAAAATTCTATAATGTTTAAAAATGTTTGTGACAAGCACTCAAAACATGATGATGATAAAAGGCTATACGTTGAGATTGCTGTTTTAATGCACGACAAAATGCAAGCTAAAGTGATTGAATTGGTAAAGAATCGTAAGAAAAACAACGGGGTGTAATGCCATTACTGTGTAATGGAAAACATGATGCATATATTGCTAATGTGTTTTTCATTACACTCAGTATCAGTGTCTGACACTGACTACAGTGAAATAATAAAGGCTTTAGAAGAGTTAGACTCAATACACTCGTCAAAAGCAACAGTCGAAATAAACGACCCGATAATCATAATGCAGGATTATGATGGTAATGTGTACATTAACGGTGGTGACAAATTACCTATAAAAGGTAATTTAAGAATAGGAAACACAATAAATAGAGACTTTTTAGTAAAAATAAAAACTAAATTATATAAAAGAGAGTCAAGACCAGATCCGTGGTTTCAAATAAAACTAAGAGCTCACGGTGGTATTATACTCCCACAAATTGTTGATTATAACGTCATGTCGTCAGTCGATTATGGCATTGGTGTCGAATTTTTTCATATAGATAAGTTTAATTTGGCGTTGCACGCTGGTGTATATAGCACTGGAGCGTTTGTTGGGTATGACATAACGAGGAACTTTGGGTTCATGTCAGGGTACTCGTTATCATACAGTAATTTAAGAAGTGGGTTATTCATTGGCTCTTATTTTAGATTTTAATAAGGGAGCATTGGATCTTGTCAAAATATAACTGGTCAATACCTGACGCGTCTTATATAGGCGGAGTCAATTCCATATCAACTGCATCAGCAGATTCTAAAAAGTATTTATGGGCTGGCACAGTTACATACGTTGACTATGAGACCATGGTATGTTCTGTAGTATTAAATTCAGGACATGGCGAGATACATGACATACCGATACCAGCTCCAAGTGGGTCTGGCCCGAGAAGTTGGTCTGGTGGTTTGATTGAGAAACACTCAAAGGTTGTGCTTGGGTGGAAAAAATCAGGTAGAAACGTACAAAAACCATACATAATTGAAATAATGACGCCCGGCACTATGTTTGCCAGGGACTATGAACCATTTTCATCAGCTGACCCGTCTGAGGTGTCGTCAATAGCAGATGAGGACCCATCAATTATTGATGAATCAAACATAAAATTAGAAACAATAAGACTAAAAAGCAGGAAGTTATACCCTGGTGAACACGTCATATCATCAAGTGGAGGGAGTGAAATACTCGTTGACAACAATGTGTCAATATCAAATAGATCTGGAAACGAAATAAATATAAGGGACTCTGACCAAACTATAATTTTACAATCGGTAAATGAGTATAGGTCGACATCGGCCGGTTTTTATAAATCTGGATTAATAAAAAGAAACGCTTTTAACCTATTGAAAGATTTGTTTTATAATGGTGATATAATATCACCAGGTTATGGCGAACTTGATAGCGTTACATCTGAACCAGTTGATAGACACCCAGCGTATAACATACTGTACAAGTACGGTCTTATAAACGAAAATGGGGAAAAATCAATACCTGATTCTGAAAACAGCAAGTTGTATCCAAGCGTTACGCTGTCTGACGGTCAAAATGTATCATACATTACAAACGCTGGCGTCGGTGTATCATTTAATGACACACCATACTCATACGTTGAGGACAGGAAAGAAATAAAACACATATCAGATGGTATACAGTCAGTCACTGATGAGGGTGAGGGGTTTCAAGTTGACCCAATGTCACCGGTGTTCATAGAAAGTGTGTTAGGAACAGTTGTAGGTAATGACTTTCAAACTGACCACGGAAGAAGTTTATACAAACGAATTCTAACAATGAAGGTGTTCAACAATAGTGAACAAGCGTACCCATCAACTGGACCAATATTTGAACCAGTTGATACAATAGATAAAATAAATGTCGTTGATGACCAGGCTCTTGCAAGCTTATTTAAGATACAAAGTCCAAACAGCTCAAATCAGTATGTTCATGGTATAACGAAAGAAGGAAGGGTGTTGTGTATAATACCGAAGAGTAAATCTGGTGAAGTTGGTGAAAAAGGTAAGTCTGTAGACCTAAGTGTTGAAGGTCTTATAAAATCAGTTATAGGACATGATGAGGGGTCTGGTAATAAGAGCCTTGACCTTAAAATGACTGGTGGAGCAAATATAGAAATTGGTCGTCAGTCAGATGGTACATCAGTAAATTTAGTTTTAAAAGGAAAAATAAGAAAAACACATCTTGGTAATGACGCGAACGGTAGTATAACAAACGAAGATTACTATGGTGGTAGCATAGTAAAATCAGTTACTGGGTCAGATCTTACAGTAGTTGGTGGATCACAAACAGAGAGAGTCATAGGTGAAAAATCAATAGAAGCTGGATCTGTTGCAATAAGCGCCGGATCAAGCGGATATAAAAACACGTCTCTCGGTGACAGGTCGTTAACTGTTGTTGGAAAAACTAACGAAACATATCAGCAACAAGCAACGCTGTCTTTTTCTTTTGGTAAAAAACAAACCATATACTCAGGGATAGACGACACGACAGTCATAGCTGGTAGTAAATCAACAACTGTTAACGTTGGTAATTGTACGACAACTGTTAACACAGGCAGTATGTCATCTGTTGTCAATGTTGGCAATTATTCAATGAAAGTTGACGCTGGAAATATGGAAATAAGCGTTGGAGCTGGTAATCTATCAATAAGTAACAACGCTGGGCCAATTTCTATAAATTCATCATTAAGTATATCACTTACAGCCGTTGCAAACGTATCTATAAACGCGCCATCAGTAAAAATAGGCGCGGCGGCTGTTGGGTTCGCTGTTGCTGGTATACCAGGGCCTATGACACCAGCAATAGACTATGTGACAGGTATACCACTTCTTGGGATTCCAACAGTAACATTAGGGTGATCACGTGGCTTTATCATTACCAACTATAACTTCTTTCATGCTTGGCGGTTTTACATCATCGGGTTGTGTTGGTCCTGAAATACCAAGGTTATCACTAATGATATCAGAATGTTTGTTGCAGTACCTAACATCAAATGTTACTGTTACGACGATTGATACAGGTATGGCTGGGTCTGGCGTTGGTATAGGCATACTAGTACCAAATATACAGTCAGCGATTATTGCAATGACGTCTAACTTTGCAGTGTTCAGTGGACCAATGGCAACACCAATGGCGATAGGTGTTGCAACCGGGTTATATCAAACAATGTTTACAGCAACACCAAACACAAATCACGCAACAGTTGGTATTGGTACAGGTGTATGTTCATTAATTCCTAATTCTGGGATGTCAAAATCAATATTTATAAGTAAATTCGAGTCTATTGGATACTCAAAACAGCTTGCTAATTCAATATCATCTGGTGTTGATATGTTCATACCAACGGTTATTGGTACAGTAGTTATAGCTGGTCCGGCAACAACATCACCAAGCGCTGGCGTTGGTATTGGTAATTTAGTGTAAGGTAAAACATGGAACAATCAGTTATTCTGTCACCGGTAAAATCGGCTAACTCTAACAGTGTGTACACTTATACACCTGACAATACCGGGTCACCGCTGAAAATAAACGAGTACTGCGTATTTGTTGGTGGCAACAGTGATGATTATGACATATCAGATATTGACTTAGAATTTAATGTCACTGTTAACGACTCTGTAAATAGGTTTTCATGGGACGGGTCAAAAAACAGATGGTGTTGTGATAGAGGATACAGCGCTCCATTAATAGGTGTTGTATCAAACGAGCTAAAAACGTCTTTCATTCCAGTAGATAGTGACTCTCCGTACATGGTGTTTATAGGTGACAGAGAAAAATACCTATCATACTCTGTAGTTGATAATGATGGTATGTTTACAAGCCAACAGCGTGGTAACATACAAATAAGCAGGGAGTCAGGTCTGATAAACTTTAACAACGAAGACTTAGAACAATACAGTGGTAAAAATGTGTATGTCAATACACAACAATTTGACAACAAGTCAAGTGGTTTGGTTTCAACGATAGTTGACAATAACGGATTTTCATTTTATATAAACCCAATACCAGGACCAAACCAAACACCGTTAATAAAAATACACAACAAAGAGTACCTAAACGTTATAAATACCGGGTCACCACAAAGCGGGGACGTTTTAATAAATGAATACGGGTTATGTACACTGTCTAACAGTGACTCTGAGTTGTTTAGTGGATTTGATGTATACTATGATGGTGTGATTAACTTTAAACGAAGTTTAACAAAGCAAGATCTATGCGTTATATCAGACAATAAAAAGCACCCAAATCAAGCTGGTCTTATAAATCAGTATAATAACAATCACTCTTACTATATATCAGTAAATAATGGTAACTCAGTGTACTACTTAGATGTTGTCATATCAAGCGTTGTGCCGTCTGAAGTAAAACCGAATACTGCTGTCATACACAACGGAACAGTATATGTGTCGAACGATGACACAAATGTGAAAAATGGTTCAGTGCTGCAGTGCGTTGATTCTTTTCTGTACATTGACGATGGTTGCTACCTACAGTTGTATAGAAGTGCCATAAACTCATATGGAGTTCCAACTGTCAGTGACTTCTTTAGAAATCATAAACTAACAAACGAACCGGTAGCAACTGAGTTGACGCAGTCACCGTTTGTTCCATTAGCGTCGTTACCTGTTGACAATGGTAACATCAAACTAACTGTGAAAAATGGGAAAAAAGGTGGTTTTACAGGTGATTTAAACAAACTAATTGATGACGTCAATGGGTACTCTTATTACGTTGATATGCAATTTAAACAGCTTAAGCTGTTTAACAGAAAGAAAATAACTGTTAACAATGATAAGTCATTTCAGTCAATAACTTTACCTGATCAGGCAATAACAAACATAAACGTTGATTTAGTAAACAACGGCGTTGTGATAGACGGCGATTCATATATAATGAATAGAAACTCTGGCACTATAGAGTTTGTTAAAAAACACGAAAATGAAGTGTTAGTTGAGAATGTATTTGAAGACATAAAAATAGAAAGAAAAAACTTTTTGGTGTACGTAAACGGCACGAAAATAGGTGTTGATGAGTACACACTAACGAAGAGTATATCACAGGTTAATTTTAATAAGTCACTAAACAACGGTGATAAAGTCACAGTTGAGTACGTTTCAAACGGTACAAGCTATAGTGAAGATGGCTTATTCAAAATAAGACAAGAAGTGTGTTCAGTATTGAATGACAACACAGCTGCATATAACACAAACAACAAAACAGTTGATGGTGACATATCGTTATTTGTTGATGGTATAAAAACAAAGTATACTAAAAAAACAAACAACACAATAAGCGTTGGTACATCATTGACAAACAAACACGTGTCTGTTGACTATAGCGTAAAAGAATGCAGTGGCGGTGAAAAATTCATAAAATTAAAGAATTCACCAATAACAGTTGATGACCCGATAATATCACAAACCACAAAATTTAACGGTGATGTGTCAGGAAAGCTGTCTGCTGGGTCGTTCTTATTTGTAGACAATAACGTGTACAGTGTATTATCATCATATTATGACGGATCTGTTACTACTGTTAGTCTAAGTGGTGGTCCTGACGGACAAATTGATCAATACACATCAATAAGTGTGTGCTCAAGAATAACATTTAATGAAATGACCGGGGTGTTTCAATTTAACAATGGTAGTAACTATTTCACAGTAAGTGGAGACGTGTCGTCGTACGTACAAAGCAATTCAGTAATAAACGTAAATGGTGATTTATACTGGGTTGTTGGGTCTGTATACGAATCAGGAACAACAACAATAACAATTAAAACAAAATTCAAAAAAACATACATAACAAGCGTTTTTAAGTTTAGCAAAAAAATCTTTAGCAGCTCAAGTTCATTTTCTACGCTAAATAGCTTACACATACTTAAACCGTTCTCGATGACTAAAAATGGCGCTACGTACAACTGTGTTGTAACTGATGGCGGCGGCATCACACTTAATGAGCCAGTTGTAAACGGTGATATAATAACTATATCATACTATGGTAGGGACACAAAACCGCCTGGATACTCAGTTGATATATCGTATTCACATAATATAGCGCCAAGTGCAAGCAACGGACTCATAGGTCAGTCAATAATAGGTAATTACTTAATATACTCACCTGACACATTTTATTTTAACACAAAGTCTGTGTCAGACTCAGTGTCAGACTACGCAAGATACTTATCAAGTTCATCACAGTATTCAACCACCGGACCAACAAAGTCGTACTCAACTAACTCAGATAACTCAACGTTTGGTGTTAAAAGCTTTTGGTTTGATGAAAAGTCCCTGTCAAATTTTGATGTTGTTAACAGTTATTTACTAAAGTCGTATAATGACGTCGCAAACTGTATTGACAACTTTAAATTTAACATCAGTGGGGTTGTTGTTGGTGGATCAAGCGGTAGATTTAGATTCGATGGGAATAGAAATAATCAGACCAGAGAGTCATACTTTGACGTGACAAATGATGTGCATGATAGCATAAGAGTTGGTAGTTATGAAAAACTAACTGGTTTTATAACAACTGAAACTGTTGGTGTTTACTCAAGAATGTGGGAAACAAACAGTATGTCAAGGCTTTTTTCAAGCTCACATATCGACAAACCGGTTGTAATAAGAAAACTTGATAACCCAACGACAATACTTGGTGTAGGTACAAGATTTACAGAGTTGTTTAAAACCATAGGCGGGTTTAATGTTAACAATGTGTCTTCATGGTCAACACTGAAAACACGACAGTCAAGATCCAGATTCATTAGAATATCAGATTATAAAATAAAAATAATAGACGGTAACGGCAACACAAACAGTTTTGTGCCAAAATTTGAACAAGACGCTTTATTTGTTGCGTACAACCAAAACGGACAGCCTGTTTTTGACCAAACGACTGAACAAAAAGTGGTATCTGTGTCAGGTGATGAGCTTACCATAGACAAAGTAATGCCTGTTGAGTACGGGTCAATAGCTCTGAACAACTACCTTACAAAAAACGAGAGCGGAAGCAAATCAAGAGCGTATGATGGGTCATTCGTATCGGTGTCAAGTGACAACGGTGAAATAAAGTATATGAGACTGCCAAAGACGACGCAAGACGATGACTTTCTTGGTGAAGAAATACTGTCAAGCAACATCGTTTTTTCAAACGGAAATACTAGCCCGAGTAAAATAAGCGCGCTATTTGGTGGCGAACTTAATGATTATGGGGAAATTGACGTAATAAGACCTGTGGCAGTTGGTGAATTTGGCCCACTGTCATATGGGTCATGTGACATAATATTATCAAGAATACAAAATTCTTACGTTCAGGCTACAGTGCTTAATAATACTATACTATGTGTTGTACCTAACGATGTTGAAAATGGAGATGAAATAGAGTTTCTTTCTGGCCCAAATTCAGGTACTGTTTTGACTATTTTATCACATACGCAGTCGCAAATCACTGTGTCATTAGCTGTTGATGACGCCACTCAAAGAACGTTGTATTTTAAGAAAAATAACATACAATGGCACATAGACAACATAATAAACGTACTTGATAGTAATTCATACGCACCAGTATCATCAGTTAATTTACTTGGATCATGTGATTCAACAACAAAATCAGAGCTGGCATTATTGAACTCAGCGTACAGCATGACTTATACTGGTAATGTGATGGCATCAAACAATAACACTATACTTCTTTCTAATACAAGTGTTGGTAATGTTTTATACACTACACACATATCTGATAGTTCATACGGTTTATACAATGTTATAAATGTTTCTGGTAGCACTGTCACTCTTGATAGACCAATACCGCAAATAGGGCAGGTAGCGTGTAATGTGTATAGCACCGAAAAGTCATTATACAGTGAGTCGCTGCTTGATATAATAAAGTATTCAACAGTTTCAAATAAAAAACTATACGACTCAATACAGACATACAAACAGTCGCAGCCCACACATAATAGCATTCAGTTACTTGTTAACGCAATAAACGCTCGGAAGCAGGATGTAAGTCAATTACTCACTATAATTGATTCAGTATTAAGTACCGAATCAATTTATGATAAGAGATTCATGTGGATAGATCAAATGGTGAATAAAAAAACTGGTATACTTGTAAAACTACAAATTTCTGTAAATGATAGAATAGACAGACAGAGCAAAGCAAGAAGTGAGTTGCTTAAGATATCAACGCTTTCATCAGTGGAAAGAGCACTAAAATGACAGATAAACAACCATCGTGGGAGAGCGGTAAGGTTATAAGTACTCATCATATAAGAGACGAGCTTATTAAAATGAAGGACTTAATAGAACAACTTATAAATAAACAAAAAGAAGAGCTGAATAAAATAAAAGGTAGTGACAATGGCTGATAAGTGGAATACAATAAGCTTTGACACAAACCCGTTAGAAGTACTAAAAGAGCCACTTGGGGCGGCTCTTGTCGGCCTTAGAATCGCTGAGTCTATAATAGATGGTCTTCTTGACATAATAAAGTCATTGTCACTTGACTTATCAAATCCATTAAATGCGATAGCGTCGTCATTACTTGCTGTCATCCAGGCTCTCATAAAACAAATAAAGTCACTATCAATATCAGTATTACCAATACTGCCTGATTATAGCAGAAATGACTTTAACTTAATAATGAGCTCATGTGCCGGCGGATTTTCGGCTTTTGAATCAAAAATAGTAGCAAAATTCTTTGACTCAAAAGACGTGTTTAGACCGAGTTATGGCAGTGGATCAACAACAGCAACGGCCATATTTTATATAGGAACAGAATCACACGAAAGACTTATAACACAGTCAAGAGCGCTTGCAAAATTGATCACGACGCCAAATTTTGTTGTTGGTTTGCCAACTCCTGTTGGACTAAAAGCTATGTCTGTTAAAACTAACAATAACCCAATAGACAACATAAGAGCAACGTTTGACTCAAGCTTCAAAAAAGTAATATCATTAGAATGGAAAATGCCAACAACAACAGTAGGAACCACAATGCCTGGGTTCACTGTCGGTGTTAGCGAATTTGTCAATAGCTACAGACTGAATAAATTCATAATAGAAAGATCTGAAGTACCAAATGGTGAGAACTGCGTTTACATAACGCCGCCTCAGGATGACATGCCAGAGATCGCAGTTCCTGTGCAAGAAAGTGATGGTTCATCACACAGAATTTTTTCAAATAAAAAAATTGCAGATGTGTCGCTATCTATAGATGGGAAAATATCAGGGTCATATCATTATACTGATGAAGACCCAACATTGGAATTCGGTAAGGTGTACTATTACAGGGTTAGATCGTATGTTGGTGAAGACCCGACAAAGTACGCGCTGACTAAGTCACAATCAGACTACTATAGCTTATCTGATAAGTCAATAAACAAAGATGTTATAAAAATATCAAATAATGAAGCCTTTATAAAATTCGGTGATAACACAGACGTTAGTCTGCCAACAAGTGCTGTTAAGGCGTACCTACCAAAGCCATTTGATAGCAATTTTTCATCACAAGATCATAACTTATACGATGTCATGTACGACGCTGTGGCTGCAGCGGTTTTACTGAACTTTGACGTTCAAAGGTACAACGGTGACGATGAAAACACATACAAAGCAACAATTGGGTGGGGTACAATATCATCTTATTCGTCACAAATAAGATATATAAAAAACGGCAACACTAATTCAAATTCTCTTAAGAATGACCTAAAATTCAAATACACAGTTAGAATAATATCAAATAGTATACTTTCTAACATAATGACTCAGTATAGACTAATAGAATTGCTTAGATCAATGTGGTCTAACGGTGTCAAAAAGACAGTGTCAAAAGTGATGAACTCACCAATATCATGGACACTCCCAGTGTTGCCAATTCAAAACAGTGACATATGGTCTTCTGGAAGTCCAGCAAAAACCGATATTAAAACAAATGAAACGCTCATAAAATTAAAGAAAGAGGCAAAGAAATACCTTCTTGAGCTGTACTCGTTGTACAATAAAACGTTTTCATCTTTAAAAGAGTTTGAAGAATCAGAAGCTGAAATGAGCGAACAGAGAGTACTGGCAACAGCGAGTGATGACGTACCGTCTGTGTTTAAACCAAGTGGTTATTCATTTACGACATATAAGGACAACAGCAGTAAGTCAAGCGTGAAATCAACTGAGTATGAAATAGGGTCATATGGTGGTCCAGTTGTTAATAGCAGTTTTCCTACTCTTGATAGCTTGTTAGAGTTTTATGGCAGGAAAGAGTCATTAGAAAAGTACCTTAGTGGTATAAAAAATGAAATATCTGTGTTTGAGTCGTTGACTAAAACCGGTCAACCAACAGAATCAGACATAACATCTGTTTACGATTCGTGGTTTAAGCCAACCATGAGTAAGTTGTTTAGTATGCAATTAACTATAAGTGAAATAAAAGACTTATATGTAAAGTATAATCATTCTTCATATAACGACATAGATAACAAAGAAATAGAGTACATAAACAAACTTGGTATAACAGAGCAGCCACAAACAAAAACTACGAAGTATGATAATAGTATATATTCATACTTAAACAAATCAGACAGTTATGAATTTTCAATTAGGAGTGGTTCTAACATTAAATTAAATGGGCAGTGTCCAATAAATAAGATGCTCGTTGATGGGGTTGATGTATCAATCTCAGTCGATGAAAGAAGACAACTCGTTGAGTTCTTACAACACGTGTTACCATTCGTAAATGGAACGGCAACAACGAATCCGTGGTACAGCGTTTCAGTTGGTGACATGTTTCCTGCTATGGTTCCATTTATGTTTGATTTTGAACAGTATGTTGGAGGATTTTCAAAATCTACAAAGTCATCAATGGCGTATATTGAGGACTCAGTTAACAACATTAAGCGTCAGATTCAGTCATTAGAGTCTATTCTTGAATCAATAAACCAACTTATTGATTTGTTCAACATTGAAGTGTCTGTTAGTGCGTTTGTTCACATTAGTACGAACTCTTCAATTGAAGAGGTTGTTAAAGCTATACAGTCAGCAACCAATAAACCACAAACTGGACCGAATTCACTTCACTCTGGATTAGTTTTAACGTGTGGTGGCCCTGGTGAGGGGTCAATAGCAGCGTTTGAAGCTTTAAAAACTATACTTGGATTATAAATCATGGCTTTCAATTTCCTTGGTACATTCACTACTGGTCAGTTTGATAGGCTTAAACAATTTGCAAAGATCCAAGAGTTGGATATAAGCGAAAGAATAAAAACACTTCAGAAAAGACTTAATGACAATGGTAAGTTTACCACTATATTCGATGAATATAGTGGTTATCCGGCTAAGTACATAGTGTCTCCAGTAGACAGTTATGGGGCAAAATTGTTATCGGCGTATAAAGCGTTAGGTGGAAACCCTGAAAAGGACTTTATAATAAGAACGATGGACAAACCGGTTTTTTTGACGAGAGACCCTGGTGATGACGGCGGTGGTAAAGGATACTCAACTGTTTACTCAAATGGAAGAGTAGACAGAGGAAAAAACTCATTTGATAAGCCAATAGGCACACTTGTTAACAACTTTAAGTCATGGCAATTAGAATCAATAAAGTACAAAAGAGAAAGACTTGAGTATAAAATTAAAAGATGTATGGACATGTCAGATCAGATAGAATCTGAGATAAAAATACTAACACTAATGCTTAGTGAAGAAAATAACGTTATGTCACAAGTGATGGATATAATTAACTCAACAGACCAGTATGGGTCTGGTATTATACACAACTTAGATGACCTATTTGGATATGAGATAGGTCGTATTGTTGCAAGCGGCGGCCCGCTTCAAGACGACGACTCTTCAGAATCAGAAGCCAACAGAGAACTCTTCTAAGCTTTCTTCTTTTAAGAACCTATTTTGACAGGTCTTTATTTATCAAAGACAAAGGAAAACACAAAAGAAAGCCAAGAAAACACACTTCTTTAAGTTCTTCTTGGTGAAGCTTAAGTAAGGACAAAAACACCTCTAAGCTTTCTTCTTTTAAGAACCTATTTTGACAGGTCTTTATTTATCAAAGACAAAGGAAAACACAAAAGAAAGCCAAGAAAACACACTTCTTTAAGTTCTTGTTAAGAAGCCTTCCTTCTTTTCTTTATTTTTCTAAAAATTTTATTTTTCTTTTTCTTTCTTTAAAATTAAAACTTGTTTTTAATAAAAAGAAGAATCTTTAAGTTAAAGAGAATTTTGCTAAGAAAGAGAAAGATATGAATTTTGCTTCAAATTTTAGTAAGAAAGAGAAAAATACAGTTTCTTTCTCACTGTTTCAATTAAAAACGATTAAATAGGGTCTCCATACTGACCAAGGATTTCTGTCTTTCTAACATGAACAAACGCAAGTGGAAGATTACCGTTCTTTGGTCCATCATACTCAGATGCTGAGAAATCAGGTGTGTCTATGTTAGACCAGAATCTGTACGTTACTGGGTCCTCAACATCTTTCCCTGCCATGTGGTATCTTGTTTTTCCCCACTGAGGTGAATCAAATGACCTTATCTCAAGCCATTCTTCTAAGTCTGTCAGGTCCTGCTGTGTTAGAGCGTAATCAAATATAATTAAATCAACGACTTTCATTTCAGCTGGTTGGCTATAAAATGGGAAATCTCCTAACCACCACCTACGTGACGATGAACCTGCTGTGAATGACGTTGGTGAGTCTATCTGATCCTGTGAAAATACAGACATACTTGTTGGAGTCTGTATATACCCTATGTGTTGTAACAGTCCGGTATTTGATACTCTCGCCATGCTTGAATCAGCGCCGCTACCAAAGTGATACACGCTAACGTTACCATCAGATGGTCTTCTTAAATACATACCAGACCCGTTGTTTTCAACGTGATTGAAGTATGTTACAAATGGGTTTGAGTTTCCAGCCATGTTTGGAAACGCTCCAGATATGAGTACGGTACATGCACTTGATTTCATAAAATCAAAGTACTCCTCGTCACTCTTATACTTTGCGTTCGGGTATGTTGAATTAAATAGTAATGATGGTAAAGTACCAACTGTACCCAAACCAGCTGTGTTTGGGTCTGATGTTATTACTTTACTATTTATTCTATCTGTCCATGTTGTTCTATCAACTGCTAAGCCCTCGCTTGCGTCCCACCAAGCTTTGGCGCTCATCTGTATAGGATTTCTTGCCGTCATTTTTTCTCCTCCTATTAAACGTACCAAAAAAGTTTATTTTCTAAAAAAAATTTTTATTTTTCTTTTTCTTTCTTTAAAATTAAAACTTGTTTTTAATAAAAAGAAGAATCTTCAAGTTAAAGAGAATTTTGCTAAGAAAGAGAAAGATATGAATTTTGCTTCAAATTTTAGTAAGAAAG